>Ga0265797_10000606_pt1 | contig 65174 bp, 37 predicted proteins | sample P2T30metagenome_FD_192433 | JGI IMG/M metagenome (GOLD analysis project Ga0265797, IMG submission 192433) | Plant litter microbial communities from East Loma Ridge, Irvine, California - P2 T30 | ecosystem: Environmental > Terrestrial > Plant litter > Unclassified | place: USA: California... | reverse complement strand
TCCACGCAGCCTAATCACAATATCCACGCCGTATGCTGGTGTCCGCGCCGCGCGTTACGCTGGCCGCACCGCCCGCTGCACCGCAACGTCCTCAGCATCTTTGCCATGGGGTATTTGGTGATAGCGCCGTGACCAGGCCCGTTGCTGCTCCATCCCATCCCGATAATGCCATCTGAAGGCTACAGTAGTATTGCTGCCATCTGACTTCGGCGCCGTCAACACGTCCACCGAGATGCGGCCGTCGTGCTTGCATCGCAAATCCGCGTCCCTAGGTCGGTGGTTGTAACGAGTCTAACGACCAAGACGCTCGTCATGCTGCTAGCATCTGCCGCACGTACGCCCTGATTGATAAGATTCAAAGCCTCGTGTGCGTCGGCTGCATGGATGACGGTGAGCGAGCGAGCGTAGAACGAACACGGGACGTGGGCCGTGAACGGAGGGTGGACCATGGGCCATCTGTGCAGGCCCATCCGCGCCAACCTGCGTCCTAGACTCCTAGGCCACAGCGAGGATGGAGCACTTGCGCATGGCCTGCTGCGCCTCGCCATTTGGCTCAATCTTTTCTCCCTAGTCTTGCTCTTACGCACGCAATCATCGAAAGGCCACGCGAAAACTTTTACGCCAACTACCGACGCTAAGGTTGGCTTTCTGGAAGCGAGCGTGCGCAATGCGGATGCTGCACATCAGAAATGCACCAGATGCATCGGCGGCGATCAGCCCACTGCATGAGGACATTCCCGCGCGGCCGCGTCTGGGAGGAAGCGAAGCCTACTGTGACCACCTGGCGCAGATCCCCGTCTCGTCCTCCACCCGTTTCTGCCCTACTTGCACTATGCCCACTACTTCCCACTACTTGCAACTTCCACTCCCTCGAGCCGTTGTCATTGGTCCTCCACTCGGTCTGTCAGCTCGACCGGGGAACCGTCCCGACCTCACCTTTCCAGAACACGAAACGGCCGCCAGTGCGTGTGCGGATCTTGTCTAGTGGAAGCGATTTCTCCGTCGCGCAGGGGCTCCAGCTAGTCTACGCCTTCGCGGAATTGCGCCGCTGCAAGCCTGGTCGAGATGGATCCTTCGAAGATCCACCCGATCTTAGGCGAATATTACTTCTTACGGAGGCGTCGACTACATCTGTCGACCGACACGGCTTCTCACGATCATCTGATCTTTCATCGTACGTGCACCGACTATATCCACCGCCCACGCCCGCACAGATGCGAGCTTAACTTTTGCAACGCCTAATGTAGCCACTGCAACTGAAAGCAGGTTGAGTTCAGGAAGACCTTGCGTCCGCGTGAACTCAACACGCATCCTAAACTTCTAGTAGCCTTATCTTCGCCTTAGCGTTCGCGGCTGCATTGAGGATCAACATACTCTCTTCCTGCTTACATGTCACGACTAGGAGTTCGGCAACGAAAGCCCTGTGGACTAGACGCAAGTCCCAAAGACGAATACACAGCTTCACGTTCCTGCAATCTAATATCGCCGCAAGGTACGTATGCATCGCAGATGAGTCGTGTAGTCCCGGACCTGCACATGTTCAGATCCACCAATAGCGCGGCAAGGTGCGTATTCGGCACGAAACGAAGTCAGGCCGTGGAAGCCCTAAGCTGTACGTCCACGCCCTCCAAGGCGTGCGCCCGGATCGAGCAGTAGCCGGACACCGCCGTTGACGCATGGTACCGCTGTACCAACGTTCCCTCCGATTGCCCCGTAGGCCGAATAGAGCAGCGGACACTCATTCTCCCGACGCCGGAAACTCAATACTGCTAAACTGAACGCATTCCTGGAAACTCAAACATGGCTGCGAGTCGCTACATCACGTTGAGGTTTAGCGTTCGTCGTATGCTGGTCGAGTCGAGATTTTGTGCCTGGACCGAAGGATTCCGTTGCTAGTTGTTGAACCTTCGACTTGCGGAAGGAGCATTTGGCGCTGACGTCGCTGATCCCGACTCACAATACTGTTTGGAGGGAGAAAGCGACTACGATCATACATCGCTCTGCCAGCTTGTAATAGAATGGAGCGATGTTGCACACCGCACATCGTCCGCCCATCGCCTCCAGTGTACGCAGCGAAACATCTAGGCTAGGGAAATGCAAGAACCGTGCAGCCTGCAGCCAGTAGCCAACAACCAGCAGTCTGCAGCTGGGCAAGGCCTCACCGACTATACCTTGCCTAGTGGAGTTTAAGTCGAAGGTGCATGCGACCCTGGATAAAAGGTGAAATGTGCGTGTTGTGGTGCACCCGCTGATAATAATACTAGTCTACTGCTGCTCAACGACTGGACGTCAATTGAGTCAACTCCATGGAGAGATATCCAAATAACTGTCCTTGCGGGAGCTCACCGAAGAGCTTATTACTGAGAGCTGCTTACCAAGCGCACGTTGGGCGCCAACATCAATGTCTTGGTTCTGTGCCGTGTACTCGTCACACTCGCAGCGACTCACTTTCCCTGTCTGATTTTCGCAACTACGCTCCGTGGACTAAGCAATTCTGGCGCCAGGACCGCCGATTCATCAAACGAACCCTAAGGGTCGACAATGTGGCGTAAACGCGATCGGTCCATCTTTAGTTCTCTACGACTGCCGTTGACATTTTGAAGGATCACAAGAAGCTTTTAATCTAACACGCGGATTTCAACCGCGCTGCAGCCAGGTCGCTTTCAAGAACAACCCGCATCTTGCCGCCCGATCGTCAGACTCGTCAGACGGTCGCTTGGAGTTGCACGTCGGGGAACAATAATGCTCCAGGCGCTTCCACATGCAGTATCGGGTGGCGGGTTATACATGGCCGAGAAGCAACGCTTTCTGACCGCCAGCCATCCAGCCATCCACTGCCATCATCCAGATCTATTGATCTGCTGCCGCCTCTTCATCACTGGTATCCACTGTCTGCCGAGATGGCGCTCGTCAAGCGTGCATGACTGCCAAGCATCCAAATGTTGCAAGAGAAGCTACCAGGCCTGTCAAGAGCATACAAGTTATACGACTGTCGACAAGCGAAGTATGTTGTATTGCTATCACGGTCGACCCGTATCCGGGTTCAACGCGAGATCTCGCATTGCATCCCGAAGCATTCGGCATACACAATCAATGTGGATGTCAGTCCCGGTCCACTTTAGGGCTCAGGTTGTCGACCATGTGGTCCAAGGTTGCCGTCTGTCAAGTGTCAGAGGGGGGCTTCAGCCCCGGCGGGTTAAGTTCCGCGTGCTATAATCAGCCTTTCCACATGTAGATCTATCTACAGGAGTGGTGAGAGGAGATGCTCGGATGGGATTAAAACCCGCTTCGGTGGATTGCTGCTCTTGACGGATCGTTTCGGGGATCGTTTCGCCATCGTCAAGTCCAAGGGCTCCGGCTTCTTCCAAATCAGTGAGCCATTTGAGATTGTCTTGCATCGACAGCAAGCCTGGACTTTTGTTCGACTTTGAAGGAACCTATGGCGCAGTATCCTGACACGACCGCGGCTCGCGTCACGGTTTCACAGCTTCGATTTTTTCCTCCAGTCAGCGATGCAGGAGACACATGGCGCTTTCTGAATCGTGCCACTTGCTCCGTATGCCCGCCAAGGGGTCAGAGACGCGTCCTCTATCCAGCTCTTGTTCGGAACACCGATCTTGCCTGAGAGAAGAATGTGAGATCCCGAAAGTACGGTAAGTTAGATGTACGAGGTAGAAGAAAGACCAAGCTGAGGAAACTTGGAAACTTTGACTATAGACACCCCGAAACCCAAATCCTCTCCTCCCCACGGTCGGCAGATGCACGCGGTACAACGCTTTGAGACATGACCCCGGTGTGGTAAAGCTGACAACCGCTGCTGATCACTCTCATGTCTCACTCGTGAGTCTCATACAGTGCGTCATGGGCAGCAACTCAGCCTTTGACCCAATCTTCAATCTCAGCTTGCTAGGCCTCAATCGGGACGTTGCTACCAAACGAACTGGAGACGCATGTTAGGCAGCCGAAGAGCAACTGACAATCAAGGTATTAGATCTTCAAAGCCTTGATCGCGAGACTGCCGGCTCGCACTGCCAAACTTCCACCCTAGACCCATCCACCTTCGCGAGAGCTGAGACGACAAACGACACCGATTATCGTTGCATCCACCTGTGGGTCTTCGAGTCTACAGCCTCGACCTCAAGTCTAGACGCATTGCCTCGTATCCAAGGGACAACGTGTACGAGGCTGTGTCGTTCGCGGCGAGCACTGGGTCGTGCCGTAGGACAGAGGTCGATGACCTCGAGGTGCGCCTCATCTCCTACGGACCCAATGTGCTGCGTTCACAGGCAAAACTAAGACCAAGGCAAATCCTCTACAATTTTGCGCCGGTTCTCAACATGGCATGCTGGATTCGTATCGGCAGATTAGAAGGGTTGCGAACGACCAGCCGATAAACGTGTGCTGACGTGGGTTAGAAGTTACTCTCATCTCCTTTCCGTTCCTTTCCTTTCCTTTCGTTGACGCTACATACATTCCGCTTATATGCATAACACGCACATCTAGAACGACATCCGATCTGTTGGTCTAAGTCAAACCATCGTCGTATCGCGTCACGACATAACACCGTCGGACATAGTCTAATCAAGCTCTCACGAGATTGATCGCGATCATCACAGACCTTATCACACACAGACCGTTCCACCAATTGAGACCGAACTACCCTATCGATTTCGAATCGCTCCACCGCACGAATATATACGAACAAGGACACCGAGAGCAACAGTTGCTCAGCCAGCTAGCCTAACCGATGAGCCCAACCACCGTGTACAGTTATGAGAGGAGCGTCACTCATCGAACGTACGTGCATGCACGCCAGCAAGCTTCGCTCATTCAAATCTCGCCCTAAGAGAGAGAACCGGTCGGGAAAAATCACAAGCCTTAGGAACGTCCAGGCTGTCATGATGTGCGCGCCAGTGCGATCATGTTCCTCCATCTCAGATTCCGATAGGGATCACGACCAAAGAGCATGGTGGAAGGGGTTCAAAACGAAGGACAAACGTCACCGCAGTCATCTTTTTGGCGCACAGCGCCAGAAAAACCCTTTCGCCCATCGACGGTGGCATACGGTCGTTCACGCGGCGGCAATATTGTCTTCTTGGTAAGGAGTAGAGCTTGGAACAGGAGCAGTGGTGATGAACAACTATGGTGCACACACGAGTTATTCTGGCGGTAGTACTTGATGACTTATTTGAACGATTCTCGACTGAAGTGCGCATTCATATCGATGAAGTGCTTCTTGTTGACATGTTCTTCCTTTTCGACAGGTCTGGGTCTGGAGAGAACAGGAGACTCAAGTGCGTGGTTCTTTTCTAAAATTCTGTAGTTGAATCTACTCAACACGCTCTTCTCGATCGTTCACTTGTCTTCGTTGTGGAGATGTGTATAACCGAATGCCTGGAGTAGAGTTACCCACGAACCTATACTGCTGGAAACTTCCGGAGGGAGGCCCACGAGCGCCTGGTGAGGGTGCGATCTATAGCCATTTCCCCTGGACGGTATAGCGTCCAAGAGTCCGTCACTACTACTCCCTTTCTTCTCTCCAAGACGAGCCCTACCTCGCCAGCAGAAGTCCCGCTGCCAGACAACACGGCCTTCTCCAAACGAACCATCCTATTGTTTCATACAACAACCGATGGTGTACACTGCAAGTTTTTCGAGCCCTGATCCTCAAGAGTCAGTACCAGATCGATCGCAAGTCCACCTGACTTAACCGAGATGAGCAGTTGAGGGCGCCGTCGGTGCAACATGCAAAGATTAGTGATCGCGGCAATCGCTCAACAGACGAAAGCACGCAATCGCTCGAGGATGGAAAGCACACCTTAAGTCCGTGAGAGCATGGCTCCACTCCGCGAATGCGGCCGCGGCGTGGAGTGCAGAGGCACTACTCTAGCTAGGAGGTAGTACCGCCTCCATTCAATATTATGCCGCTGACCTAAGGGGCGTGAGCGGATGAATCGCGGATCATTTGTCGGCACGGCGTCGTCCTCTTGTTTAAAAGGGACTTGGTGGAGGACAGAGCTTCTAGGTTCTTCGGCATGAGCTGATGGTGTCAATCCTCCAGTGTTTAAATGATGGGTGATTTCCCTTGTTGAACGCAGAGACGGAACAGCGTCGCTATCTGTCTTCGCGGGATGATGACTTGGGCTCTTGAGGGAACATCTTCAAGACTCATGAGTGAACGAGAGATGTCTTGATGAAGTCTGTCGTTCTCAGCGGTGCCACACGGTTGAATCTATTCCAAGTCCTCACGTACGTCGATATGACTCGAATGATGCAAGATGGTAACATGGCAGCCGTCCTTCTTGTTCTCATGATACGGCGCGAAAGGTGTACCTTTCGTTCAAGAACAAAGAGAAGAGATTGTTTCTCACTCTGGTGATGTATACATCAATCAGATCGATATGGTTCCCCGCCGTGTTGGTGAATAATTGCATCACGTCACTAACGCGTTATTCGGCGGAGCAGGTGATGTATATTATCGATGGGTGAGTCAGTCCCCTAATGATCGTACATGTGATGTGATTGGATTTATGTTGATGCATTTTGTCTCAATCCATCCTGTTGATATTAGTAAAGACCGCATGAGGTGTGCGTTGTGTTGGGACTTTCAAGGATCGGGCCTTGTTGTTGCAGAGGCTGTATGTGGACGCTTGAACATTCAAATGGGTGGTGTAGTGATCGGGTAGGAGAGTAAATTGGCAGATTGTCATGAACTTTGATTCTGTTTCGATAGGTATTATATCAATACAAAACTAGTCCTAGTATATGGTTATGTCGATTGCGGTGCTCCGCAGTCAATCGCCTTGCTTTGGGCTGGAACAATCCTCAATCCTCTCAGTATATGTATGTATCGCACCTTCAAAACGCTGCATCTCAGTAAGTCAAAGAGCGCTCTGTAGGTGGGAGTGTCGATCTTCGCCAGATGTTTAGCTCAGTCGGCCACTTTTGTCAGGCCGGTGAGTTGATAATACCGGCGTTGAATTCGTTGTACGTCGGAACTTCAAGATTAGCTGTGAGATGGAATTCACTTGAAAAGTGAGGGTTCGCAGGGTATTCATTAGTCGGACTGCATGAACAAGGTCGCAACGCTCGACCTGCTCCGTATCGCTTCCCTCGAGCAGCAAGACGAGAAACGACTTGGGCTTTAAAGGTTTTCATTTCGACCTCGCTATTTCCCATTCGGAGCGCCGAAAAACATAAGGCTCGAGCCCCGTCTGGGAGCCGGCCGGAGCAGCACCGTGAAATCCCTCCTTAACCCCGATCATACCATGCCTCGAAACAACGTGACGCTTAAGCCTGGGTGCGCTTGGACTTGTTTGCCTCACGGCCCTTGGCGATGCGCTCGAGGATGTTCTCACGGTCCTTGTCGAGCTTGAGCTTGGTGACCTCGACTTTGCTGGCGGCGATGCCGATGGGGACGCTCTGGCCGTTGGTCTTCTCGCGGGTGACGCGCTCGACGTGGATCACGTACTTGAGGCGGTAGCAGGCGGTGATCTTGCCCTCACGGCCCTTGTTGCTGCCGCGCTTGATGACAACCTCGTCGTCCTTGCGGAGGGGGATCGAGCGGACCTGATAAATTTCATGTTAATTCCATTCCAGAGCGGTTCGTTCGGGGTATTTGGGCGGTGTTCGGTAGGCATACGTTGTACTTTTCTCTGAGCTCTGCATGTAGGGTCAGCATTCAGCTCCCGAGCTATATTGTACATCCAATTGTCCAGAACATACCCTTGGAGAGGGGAGCGCTCATGATCACGCGGCGCACGCTGGAGGGAGCATTGAAGTGCTCCTTGCGGCTCTTTCTCCTGCTGGAGTGGAGGTGGGAGTTGATCTTCGTCATCGCGGCGGTGTTGTGGACGGAGGGGGGTGGGTAGTCGGTATCGTGGTCGTCGTCGCCGAATCGTCGAAGGCACACTCGCGCTGCTGGCTTGTGAACGTCAATCTGAATTTCTCGGTGGTCCAGCGTTTGCCAAGTCCAAGGTGCGCAGATTACGGCACGGGTCGCACCGAGACCGCCCGCGAATCTGCGGGTCTCTCCACATTCGAGATGCGCAACGCGAGAGAGCAAGTCGGCATACGGAAGACGTGAGACGAATGCGCCTGAACGCTTTGTTACTTTGACGGACTTCACCTACACGATATCATGACTGCACTCGGGACTTATCATTAGCGCGAAACTCTCCATTCTGGACACCACGCCCTCGAGAGAGTATGCAATCAACCATCACCTGCAAGGTTCTCAGCGAGGCGCGCGCCTGTCAACTCGCGACCAGCTGTAGCACCAGAAATTGACGCAATGGCTCCTGGATACGGCCAGTACAACAATTACTACGATCCAGTAGGGAGCCAGGCAAATCAACCGCAGCCATACTCCTACCAAACTGCGGCAACCTCTGCCTCGCAACCCTCGACTGCGTCATACAGTGCGCCTTCATACCCGAGCTACGGTAGCAGCTCGTACAGCACTCAGCAACATGGAACGAGTACAAGCGGACAAGACGCTCAATCTTCTGCGAGCCGCGCGACTGGTACGCAGCAACAAGATGGTGGGTCTGGCAGCTGGGGAAATCCCAATTACACGTCTTCATCCTACGCCGCGAGTCTACAACCGCCGGCTCGAAGTCAAAGCAACAACTCGCCGCTGTACGCAAGCACTGCTCCATCCACCTCTTACGGTCGGCTGAACTACAACACGCCATCTTCGCAAGCTCAGAGCAGTGCCACTACTTACGGTCAATCGAATTACGCCCAGCAGAGTGGCTCTCAAAGCTACGCAGCTACCGGAACCACGGATACTTCTCGACAGGCGTATGGTGCGTCGCAGCACAGCCAGGCCCCGACTGAGCCGTCACGATTCGCCAGTTCACTGCAGCCAGTTCAGACGCAAGCGCAAAATCATCATCAATCACATCAACAGTCACACCAACAAACTCACGCCAGGCAACCGTCGCGGTCTCCAACCCAACAAACGTCACCCGTGATGACACGTACTCCGCAACAGCACACTGATCACCGCCAGGCGAGCGCTTCAGTTGAGCCGACCAACACAACTGTCGATCCGTCTCAAGTCTACGATTTCCGCGCAGAAAGGGAAAGGGAAAGGAAAGCAAAGATCGAAGCTGAGGAATGTCGTAAGATGGAGGAGGCCGAAGCGGCAAGAAAGGCTGAAGAGGCGCGTGTGGCGGAAGAGCAGCGTAAAGTCGACGAAGCCATACGACTGGCAGAAGAAGCAAAACGCAAAGCCGAAGAGCAGAAGGCAAACGAGGAACGGCGTCAGGCAGAACAGGCCCGCCGTAAGGTTGAGGAACAGCCGGCGGCACTGAAAGCGGTCGCTAAAGCGGAAGAAAAAAGGAAGAAGGAGGAGCAACGTAAAGCCAGGGAAAGCAAGAACGCCGCCAATACACTTGCTGCAATGGCTTCGAGCAGCAATGTCGCGGACTCGAATGGGCTGCCATCTCCGGCAAACGACGAGGAAGCAGAGATGCGAGCTATGTTCCAGAAGATGCGCGAGTTCAACTCGAAAAATCCTGCCATGTTGGCAAAGTTGTGGGAGGAAGAACGTCGATCACATGCTGTGCAATCTCAATCACCGCAGCCGTCACCGGTACCACAGACAGCTGTACAGTCACCTAAGCCGAAGTCGACCGCTCCTCAACAGAAACCACCAAGCATGCAAACATCCAAGACTACGTCGACCCCGAATCAGACTAAATCGGCCCAGAAAGCCGCAACTACAATGGCCGGACCCGCGAATCAGGGTCAAGGCTCAGAGGCCAATGTCTCCCAAGGAACTACCCATCTGTGGCCTCCAGGCAAGAAGGGCCTACTTGCCGAAATCGCAGCCCGTTGGCTCCAGAGTGTCAACCCCCATCAACACGTGATGACTGCCGAGGTGCTTAACCGACTGGATATGAACCCCAACTATGTACAGCTTTGTGAATCCCTCGAAGCTATGGGCCTCAAGTTCGAACGTGCAGCGTTCGCTAGGGAGCTACTCCGTGGTATTCCACCAGGCAACAACTCATCACAGCCTCTAACCAAGGTCAGCGACGCTACCATCATGTCCGCCAATGGCACTGTAGCGCAGGCTACTGGAGTCGCACCACCAGATGAGACGAACCCCAAGAAACGACGAGCAACCAAGGCTGAGATGGAGCAACGCCGAGCCTTGAATCTGGTCAAGACCATGAACAGGCAAAGCGGTGGCAGTGGGTCAAGCAACGGCATGGTTGAATATCAGATGCCTTCCTTCACTGTACCAGGTAATGCCTCAAACGGCGGTTATCTCGCGCACATGCCAGAGCAAGTGCATGTATCTGCGAGCCCTTGCCAAGCACAGCACGCGAGTCCCACTTTCCCCACTAGCGACAGCTACAGCCAGCAACCATCACAATCTGTACAACCCGAGCGAGGGTCGATATCCGCTGCGCAGCAAGGCAGACCGATGCCAGTTGGATCAGCCCAGCAAACTCCGAACGTGAGGCAAATGTCGCCACCTCGACAACCGGCGAACAAGGAGGAAGCTGCGCGTAAGCGTGGATTTGCTGATCTCGTCGACCTGACTGCCGGAGATTCTGACAACGACGCGCCGCCAATGAAGATCATGAAACCATCGCAGGTACAGCGCCCAAATGAGCAGCAAAAGCATCAACCACTACAACAACAACAACAGCAGCAGAACCAGCAACCGCCTTACCAGTATAACTCAAAGCCAACGAATCCCGACGGATCGGCCGGTAATCTCAAGTTCAAGCCATTTCTCAAGACACCTGGAGTGTCGACCACTCCACAACTTTTCATGCAGCCAAACGGTAGTTTTGCACCGGTTCCGCCAGCTCCTGCGCACGCAAACGCTCCTGGGGTGCCTACGCCAAAACCATCACACAAAAAGAAAGCCCCATCGAACGAGCAAATGCAGCATGAGCGAATCAAGGGCAAAATGGTGGTGGAGCCGATCATGCGTGATCGCGTGACTCGCAGATCTACATATGACAGCCGCACAATCGCACGTGATATCTTGCTCGCGACCGGCCGTCACCCGGATATGCGACCGCTCAACAGTCACATGAATGTCATGCAGAAATTGCTGGGCGAAAGAGGTGGCCAGCTAGACATGTCTGGTAATAAGAGTGATCTTGCAACCATTAAGTGGGACATTCTCGATCCCGATCCTCCTAAGAAGGTAGCTCCAAAGGCGGTTCCTGCGAAGGAACCTCCTAGAGTGCCCGCACCGAGCGTTGTTCATTCAACTGAAGTTGATGGCGAAGATGCAGACGATGAAGAGGACGGCGCCATGCACAAGCAACGCTCGGCTGATCCCGTGCAAAGTGGGACCGTGCGGAACGCGCTCCAGCCTGATCTCCGCAATAATGGCCACAATACCAACACGATTGCGACTCCGATCGACAACAAACAGCCCCCCAAGAAAAGAGGTCGACCTCGCAAGCTTTACCCTGATAAAACGCAAAACAGCCCGATGAGTGCGACCGGCACGCCTCGCCAAATGTCAGGAACACCCGCAACTGCGGCAAACGCGCCTTCCGGTACGCCAGTAGGATACGCGGCGTTCAAGAAGCTGGATGCGAACGGCAACGTCATCAAAACGAAAGGACGACCTGTAGGATGGCGCAAAAGCGTCCATTCGCGTGAAGCCCAAGGATTGACACCAAAGAAATCACAGTCTTCAGGCACCAAGGCTAAAACATCCGCCCCTCGGCCGGAACAGCAATTGCAGGAGCCGAAGTACCAAGTCTACAAGTGTCGTTGGACCGAATGTGACGCACAGCTGCACTCACTGGACGTTCTCAAAAAGCACGTTCTCAAAGTGCACGGCAAAGCAGACGAAGAAGACCAGTACCCTTGCCTGTGGCGAGGTTGTGCGGACAACGACACGACGTTCGAGGACATCCCAGCTTGGCTAGGTCATGTTGACAAGGAGCACCTGCAGCCGGTCGCATGGCGACTAGGCGACGGCCCACGAGGCGGCTTGTCGGGTAAGTCGATTGTGTATTATTAGGGAGTTCAGTTCACTGATCATCGCTAACAGCATCCCAATCCCCCAGACCATCAAGACTCTGAATATGCCGAAGCCTACTTGAGCGACTCACGCGGCCGTTCAGTGACACCAATCATCCGACCAATGGCAAACATTGGCATACTCGACAATGCTAGTCGTCCGATTCCCGCTGGTCCAGGTAGACCACCTGCTGGCTCGGGTAAAGATGAGCGCATCGCTCGCGAAGAGCTGCAGAAGCTAAAGGAGCGAAAGAAGACCGTAGGGCCTACACTGGAGAAGACGGGGGTCCGTCTTGCGAATCGGAAGCGAAGAATGGGGTTCTTGGACGATGAGAACTTCGAGGAGGTTGTCGAGAGCGAAGGTGAGGAAGCCGATGACTGAGGAGGTCGACAAGTACACATAGTGTAGCGATGCATAAACCTGGATTCCATATCACTTGAACATGCAGCTTCGTCGACGACGATCAATGGGCACATCGACCTCCCTCAGTCCCCATAATATCCCATTCAAGCAGGTCTGTCTGTCCGTAGTCTTCATTTCCCAAATTCCTAGTAACTCCACGCTCAAACGCCTGACCCAGTTGTACAAAAATGTAACGCTTCCCATATCTCTCCTCGGTTGCGACAGGACAACTGGCTCATCGTGCTTTCGCGGGAAGGGCGTCGGCCTTACGCTGCTTGCTGAGGTCGTTGCCGGCGTCTTTGGCGTTGATCTCGAGGAAGTGGTACAGGACAATCAGAAGGACGGCCGCACTGCCGAGGAAGACCGCGAGGGAGTAGAGTTGGGCGTCGGAGATCATTGTTGCGCGTTTTGGGTGTTGTTTGTGATTGGAGTAGGTTGTCTAGGGAAGTTTGTTAATATGGGAGAAGTGGCGGTCTGAAAGGAGCCCGTTGCTTACCCTTGTGGTTGTACAGTCTTCGAGTCAACGTGGCAGTTGTTATAGCAAAACGTCGGTTGACATTGAAGCTCCAATCCCCAATGGTCGAGAGAGCTGGCCTCTCGGCTCGGCTGCAGCCAACGTGCAAGGGTGGATGCCTCAGGATCACAATTCTGGCAATTCACCCCCGCGAGTTCTGCACGTCATTTTCCGCTCGGCGGCTGGACTTCAATTTTGAACCTGTGCCCAAAGCAGCCGCGAGCCCTCACATACAGCATTAAGTCGCGTGACTTTACGAAGCGATCAGCGAGGATTACATGGAGAGCTTTCCCTCCCCTGCACACTGAGTTTGACACACCCTCTCTTGGATCTACCTTGTTTCCACTCGAAAGGAATTGCGACACACTATAGCCGCGGGGCGAAACTACATCACTCGACACGAAAACCGCAAAGAAATCATCAATCATGCCTCCGAAGAAACAGGACAACGCGCCTAAGAAAGTCAAGCCTTCGGCCGACGACAAAATGTTCGGCATGAAAAACAAGAAGGGTGGTGCTGCGCAGAAGCAGCTGCAGCAATTGAAGGCTATGTCCAAGGCCTCGATGAACGACAACGAGAAGAAAAAGGACGCAGAGAAGCAGCAGCGCGAGAAGGAGAAGCTTGCCGCTGAAGCTGCGAAGAAGGAGGTTGCGGAGCTCTTCAAGCCCGTTCAGACGCAGAAGGTGCCGTTTGGCGTTGATCCCAAGACCGTGTTGTGCCAATTCTTCAAAAAGGGCCACTGCGACAAGGGCAGGAAGTGTAAGTTCAGTCACGACTTGAACGTGGAACGCAAGGGCGAGAAGAAGAGCTTGTACACCGACACGCGCGAGGAGGACGCAGAGGCAGCAAAGACAAAGGATCAGATGGAGGACTGGGACGAGGAGAAGCTACGACAGGTTGTGTTGAGCAAACACGGCAATCCTAAAACGACCACAGACAAGGTGTGCAAGTTCTTCATCGAAGCAGTGGAGAACGGAAAGTACGGCTGGTTCTGGACGTGTCCGAACGGTGGCGACAAGTGCATGTACCGACACTCCCTGCCACCGGGCTTCGTGCTCAAGACCAAGGAGCAGCGCGCCGCCGAGAAGGCGCTGCACGACAAGAGCCCGCTCAACACTCTCACACTCGAGGATTTCCTGGAGTCGGAGCGCCACAAGCTTACTGGTACTCTCACACCCGTCACTCCAGAGACCTTTGCCAAGTGGAAGAAGGAGCGCTTGGACAAGAAGGCGGCCGAGGAGCAAGCCAAGGCAGCAAAGGAGGCGACTGGCAGAGCTCTCTTCGACAAGGGAGGCTGGGAAGGCAGCGATGCCGACGACAGCGACGACGAAGACAACCCCGACGAGTTCAACATCGCTGCTTTGATGAAGGAGACCGAAGCATCGCGCGCGCAAAAGGAAGAAGAGCGGATATTGAGGGACCACGGTGGAGAGGTTCCTACATACTAGGAGACTTCATGAGGTCTTTTTTAGAAGGGGAGCTTACTGTCTCATGTGAAACACGATTTGTTATTTATCACATTCCTCCTCAGTTTCGAAAGTGAGATTTGTGCTACCGATTGGCAATTTCGCAGTGTCCCTAGACCTGATCGTACTGGAAGTCAAAACTCGATACCGACGTCGACTTTAAAAAAAACAAGCATAAGAACTCCGAACATGTAATTCTGCTTCTCGTCAATGACACTAGCGAGAGCAAAGCTGGAGCACCGAACAAACATCGATGTTCTGCACACGTCTAGCAATGGAAGTGCAATCGATTTACCATCTGACTCGTGCGGCGGATTGAACCTGTTGCCGTTTGACACGCAAAGTTCCTACCGACTCCATATGAATGTAATGAGTTCAAGAGATTCATACCATTTATGCTTGAAGGTGCTGTCCTCACTTCATGCTGGAAATCTATCGATGCCACAGTGGTATCAGCGACTTGCGGACGTCGCAATAGTCCTTGTATCAACCAGATACTACGGAAGTATTTGAGACGATTTGTCGGATTTTCAATGAACCTAAATCCAAGAAAGATCGTATCAGCTGCACTTGTGTACTACAAACCTGCCAGTGCCGGTATGTTCAATATTCCTTGGCATGATCGTAGAGTGAAGTTGATGTTCACTCGCTCTAGCCAATCAGAAGCTCCGATCTGGAACTATGTCATAGCGCACGGGCTTTGGCATTCGAGTAGATCATTGAAGAGTGCACCTTTCAACTCAGTCGAATTACCACCCTCAACCTTTGCGCAAGACACAAAATCGCACCAAACTGAAATCAACAATCAGCTGAATTAGCACAACACATCACACCATGGCACCCAAACGCCGCGCATCCGAGCGAACCACATCCGCATCCCGTCAACAGAGCACCCTATCCTTCAACGGCAAGAATACCCGTGTCACCAAACCATCGCATCAGAGCCTACAAAATGGCAAGAGTCTCGGAGCAGAAAAGAAGGAAGTCCTCCTCGATGAGGCATTGAGCCGCGCCTCGAGCGTACATCCAGAGAACGACATCACAGACGAGACGAAGGAGACAACAACAACAACAACAACAACAACAACAAACAAAGCCACTAAGCAGGAAGCCGACGCAGAAGACGACGTTCTTACAGGCGGCTCCAAGGTTGAAGATGTTCTAGGTGGCCGTGCGCAGACTAGCGACGTCGGCGCCGTGGGTGGATCTCTGGGTTCTGGCTGGGTGAGCGACGAGGAGGCTCGCGCGCGCAAGATGTCCGAAGCTCAGATCAAGAAGTTCTGGCGGGAACAGGAGAGTCTCAGGCTGGTACCAAGGGTTCACCAGGAAGATTTGGACGTGCACGAGCGGGTGCTGAGGCTGTGGGATGTTTCTGGGCAGTACGGAGTGAGTGTTTCCTGTTGTTCTTCCTGGAAGAGTGTCTTGAGATTCGAATGCTGACGATGTGTCTTTACAGCCCTGTATTGGGATCGCAAGACTGAAGCGCTGGAAGCGTGCCAACGTCTTAGGCTTGAAGCCGCCGATGGAGGTTCTTTCGGTGTTGCTCAAGGAGATGGATGGTCCTGGTGGGGCTAAAGTCCAGAGGGCGTATGTTGACTCATTGATGAGTTCTCGGTTCGTCGAAGCTTGAAGTTCGTGCTTGCATTAGCACAATTTTCCTCGTTTTCTGTACGGTTAGCTACGCCTGGGAGTCGGATCACTGCTGGAAATCCTGGCAAATAATGGCGTCTGGGAGTTTGCGGTAGGAATAACAGTACAAGCATTGGGACGTCCTGACACATGTATACGTCCGTTCTAGAAATTCAAGAACAGTTCTTCTGGGTTGGTTTCCTACACTACTGAATCTGTGTAGTCCATGACTTCATTGTGCAATTCAAGTAATTGTACTGACTGCTGCGACCTGATCGATGCCATCTGTCCTAGTATGCGATCTGCGAGCTTATTGGTACCAGAACGACTCCACGCGCCTGACTCTTGGCTTCAGCCGCAGCAAAAGCCCCACCGTACAAGAGCTGAACGTCTCTTGTTTGATTCAAACACATCACTCTCTTAATGCAATTCGGACAACAATATGCCGGGCGTACCCTCGGGACGCGGATGCGATGCATGTCGAAAACAAAAGAAAAAGGCGAGTAAGCCTTCGGCTCAGTCGAAAGATGTATACTAACAGCCTTCAACAGTGTGACACAGCACAGCCTGCTTGTTCGCGCTGCAAGCGACTTGGCCTGAACTGCATCGGCGGCGGACAGCGACGTTTTAAATTCATACAAATCGAAGAAAGAAAGGCCACGAAGCAGCAAAATGCACCGCCAGGCTCCCAGACTCGCGCCATCGCAACACTGAGCAAGCCTTCATTTGCTCTGACCAACAAAGTCACGTGGTTGTCGAGTGAGTTTGCCTCCAATCTGCAAGTCAAAGATCCCAGATTCGACTTGTCTTGTTACGGTATCTTCCTTCCTGAAGTGCCCAAGAGACTCGGCTCCCACCCAGCTCTTGATGCTTCTGCGTCGGCACTGATGAGCGCGTACCCATGCGTGTACAAACGCCAACCATCTCCCGAGGCGCTTTCGAAGTATGGACGTGCACTGCGAGTTCTACGAATATCGCTAGACAACCCCGATAGAAACAAGATCGTTGAGATGCTGTGTGCTATCTACTTTCTCCTGATCTGCCAAGTATGTTTTTTTCTGACAGCAAGCTGCTTGTAACGCGTAACGCTGACGAAAAAGCTTTGCAGTCTTGGATTGCTAGGCCAGGCGATCAGTTCATAAGCCACGGCAAGGCTGTTTCGAGCATGCTCGATGCGGTTGCTGGCAAGTTCACTGTACAAGACTTAGGCCAGGACTTCGAACATCAGGTCTTGATTTCTATGTGTATGGTGGTGGTGAGTGTCTTTTCCCGATATTTGGCGTGGATTGCGTGGCCATTCCAGTCGCATCAATATGCATGAATCGCAAAGCACCGTTGAGAGTGGGCCAGCAAATTCGAAGACAATCCTGGTTCTCGACGACGTGAAGAAGAGTGACGTTCCGGACTCAGGCTGATCACAAATTTCCAGATCATTGAAGGTCTCTTCGATCCCACCGTTCGACTGCATCCTTGGTATCGATCCAATATGATGAATACCCATGGCCCCACCAAACCCCAAAGCCGCAAAGGCACCGGCACAAATATCTTGTCCGACGGCCTTTCGCAGAATAGCATGACTATCGAGACAATGGCACACATCCCGGATCTCGTACACGCACCTCGAACGAATCTCGTAGAGATCCAAGACATATACCGACGGGCATGCATGGACGCCGAAGAGCTTTCGATGCGAAAAGTTGAGATATCCCAGAAACTGTCTGAGGGCAAGTGGGCCTCGCTTACGACGAGAGCAATGGTGACGGAAAGAATTCTCCCAGTCTGCCACACTGCTCACGGCATGCTTCTTGCGATCACTCTCGGCTGCAACGCAATCCTGTCCGCTCTTCATCCTTGGGACGTCTCTCTAGCCGAAGAAAATGCTCGGTTCTGCGACGATGTACTTTTGCTCAGTGAGCAGGTTTCACCATATAGGCCACTAGGTGCGAGCCATCTCCCGCTGTGTCTTGTAGCTGCCTATTTAGCAGTAGACGACTCGGTAAAGAGGGAGACGCTGCACGGTCTGCTGGTCGACTACCAGGATGACATCAATGGTGCTTGTTGGGTTGTCGTCGGAGAAGCAGCTAGGGAGACGTATATGGCTGCACGCCTAAGATTGTTCGAAAGGTTTGAGCACGAGTTGAGAGAAGAAGTTGATCGGCCGGTTGAAGGTGAAGACATGAGCCTGTGTGCCGTTCAATAGTCTGGTTGGAAGTTAGATTGACATTGTGTTCAAACGATCAAGTCGTCAGCCGAGGTGACCCTTTGACGCGAAACTCATTCCCCACTGCGAAATGGAGACGAAACCTTTCCCTACCGTATGTTGTGTGCTACATGCTCTGTCAGCACAACATGTACCCCACTCATCTAATCCATCGACCCCACTTTACCTGCCCCAATCCCCAGGAACGCTCACGTCGATTACTGAACCGGCCCGTTGTGATTGACGATTTGACGATGTGATCTGACGCCATCTCGTTCACATGCATGCAGGAGGTTCCATTGTTAAGCCATTTCCCTGATCGTATAAAGTCATCGTTCGGGTCCCAATCTAATAAACCACAACACGTACTTACTTTTGCTCATCCAACAAACCATCTCCACTAAGTCCAGACAACCACCAACAACACAATCAAAACAATGGCACCCACCCCCTTCGCAGTAGTCGCAGGCGTCGGCCCTGGAACAGGCGCCGCCGTCGCCCGCCGCTTCTCCAAAGCATACCCAATCGCCCTCCTCGCCCGCTCACCAGAAAGCTACGAACCACTCGTGCAAGAAATCAACAACGCCGGCGGCAAAGCCATCGGAATCAGCGCCGACGTCTCCAACGAAGAGAGCATCAAATCCGCCTTCGCACAGATCAAAAAAGAGTACCAAGGAGCCCACTGCGCGGCAGCCATCTTCAATGCCAGCGGCCGCTTCTTCCGCAAGCCGCTGCTCGACATGAGCGTGGACGAGTTCGGCAGCAGCTGGGAAGTCAGTGCCAAAGGCGCTCTCATCTTCTCGCAAGCCGCTCTGCCGTTGTTGGTGCAGACTGCTTCTTCAGGCGAGGCGAAGTTTCCGCCGACTTTGATTTACACGGGCGCCACGGCGTCGGTCAAGGCTAACGCGCAGGTTGCGGCTTTCGCCAGTGGCAAGTGGGCGCTGCGGGCTTTGAGCATGTCGGTTGCGAGGGAGTTTGCGCCGCAGGGCGTGCACGTTGCACATGCTATCATTGATGGACCTATTGACATTGCTGGGAGGGATTGGTTGAAAGACATGGCGGCGGAGGCAAAGATTGCTCCCAGTGATATCGCGGAGACTTATTGGAACTTGCACACACAGAGTGTGCGGTGCTTTACTAATGAGGTTGATATTAGAGCGATGCTGGAGAAGTGGTGAGAACAATTGTATGTAGGGTCGTTCGTTCGATAGGGAAAACTCAAGTTACAAAAAGGCCTCTTGGTCCAATTGGGTATCATAACAAAATCGCTAAACGCTTCTCAAAACAAAAAGGTAGGGACTTCGATCGATGCTTTCTTCTCCTTTGCTTTGCGCTTTTCTTCCTCTTCCTTCTTCTGTCTGCGCTTGACAAGATAGGCCGGTGTTTCTTCCTTGACTTCGGGCTTGGGAATATCGAAATCGTCGATCGAGATTGCGGTGGCGGTCTGCTTGGATGCATCGCTCGTGTATTGGGCGTGTGAACGCTTTTCAACGCGTTCGGTTTTGGCCACTTTTTCAACAGTGTGGCTAGGATTGTTTGGCTTGGAATGAGAGCGAGATGGTTCATCGTGGGAAACTGCGGCAAACTTCTTGAAGATGTCGGTCTCTCGTCGTGGGACAGATGCTGCCGCACTCGGGTTAGGTGCAGGCTTCTTGCTAGACAATCTGCTTTGCGTAGTCGATTTCGGCGCGGATCCATCAAGGTCATCGCTGTCGGTCTCCGAATTTTCGTCACTCACAACCCCACCATTGCCATTCGGCACCCCAGTGAAAGTCCTCCTAGGCTTCTCGGGACTCCTGAGAAACCCATTCGCAGCCCTGCTTTTCGACTTCACTTTGCTGATGCCCTCCAGGGCGCGTCCCATTCGCTGCGGGTCGTTCATCAGGGCACCAAGCAGTGGATCTGTGAGAATCCCTTCCTCTTCTTCCACGCCAAGCGCCTTCTTGATGCTTTTGTCGCGTTCCTTCCTTTCCACCACCATTCCGTCCCTCTTCGTTCGTCCATCCGTTGGCCTTGCCATGGTCTTTAGGACTTTATCACCACGCGCTTGCGCTCTGCGCTTTTGCTCCGCATATGCAGCGTGGTGAAGGTGCTGGGTGTAGAGCTGTGCAGTCGAGTAAAGCTCGTCTTCCACCATCATCCAGGCGTCGTCGGCGACATAGCCTTCGCGCATGTATTCCACGCTCGGTGGAGCGGGAGGAGGAGAAGTTGAAGGTGAGCGGTCGGCGGCGAGGAGACGCTGTTTGGCACGTCGCTGTGGAGTGGATACGCCGGTTGGGTTCAGATCTGGGTCGACGAGGTCCTGGTCTGAGGATGGAGTTGCATCGCGCTTGCGCCTTGGGGGTGCAGGTGAGGATGTAGATAGTGGATCATACGGCCTGTATTTACGCTCTTTGAGCCATGGTAGGGTGCGAGGCGGCATGGCGTTGCTGGCGTCCTTCGAATGAACAAATCCGTGGTTGGTGTTCAAGTGTTGGAGAGCTCCAGCTTGTTGCGATTTATGCGCGCACCCCTCTGACTGACACCAGTTTGCGAGGTGAAGCGCATCATTTCGCGGAAGTGACAAACTTCTGGAGTCAAGTTACTGGTAAATCGCAAACGTATGTGATGAAAGGAAGTCAACGGACGGGATTGATTGTCTGAAGATTGCGGTCCCCCACTTGGTGCGCTTCAACCTGCCCGCTTCCACCACCAAGTGCTCGCAGAGAGACAAGTCATTGCCTTCAACTCAATAAAAAGAATCAATCCCTTCACTTCAAACAAATCAACCCAACAGAAACCGCCAATATGCTCGCCCTCGCCCTCAAAGCTGATCTCGAAGGGTACCCATCGACTGTCTCCTCCAAAGTGAACGAACAACCTCACTAACATTTTCAGTGTCACCGACCTCCAACCCCAGGACACCGAAGAGGAGCCTTTCCACTACACCTTCAAAGTGCAATGCACATCATGCCGCGAAGTTCACCCCAACTGGGTGACTGTCAACCGTCATGTACGAAATGTGTCCGACTTCAGACGCCAGGATCTAGCACGCTAACGCCACATTCTCAGGAAATGAACGAGCAGCAAGGCAGCCGTGGCGAGGCCAACTTTGTGTGGAAATGCCAGAACTGCAAGGTAAGTGGAAGAATTCGTTCACCTGCTAGTTTGTCTTTCCGTAATGCTGATCGGACGCAACACAACACAGAGACAACACAGCGCAACCGTTCTCGAAGGCCCCAAATCGTACCCTCAGCAAGAGCCTGCGAAAGCCATGAACATCCTCACCATGGACTGCCGCGGACTGGAGTTTATAGACTTCAAGGCCGATGTAAGTCTTTCCACTTACTCTTCCAACCGAAAGCATCAGTCAGATGTCGCAGAGCGACTAACACGCTATTGTCAAAAGGGCGAATTCAAAGCCAAAGGCATCGAGTCCAACACCCCGTTCGCCGCCATCGATCTTTCTGAGGGTGAGTGGTATGACTACGACGACAAGGCCGGCGAGGAGGTGAGTATCAAGGACATCAAGTGGGAGATCCGCCGTGCTTAAGTGCTGGGTATGGCAGCTAGATCTTCTCGTCAATGTCAAACGACGGATTTTTGTTAAAATTGATACTACGGCGACACGATGTCGAACTGAACCTGTGAAGTACGAGGAGACCATTGAGTGTAAGCAAAGATGACATCCAACGGCCAAGTTGATTGTGCTCTGTGGCTGAGACTTGCCCTTAAGAAATGTTTTGACAAAGGCAGGTGAAACGATTTGACAAGAAGAAGGAACAGCGCTTGCCGAGTGAATGGTATGTGAATATACCAAAGAAATGTATTACAATCCGCCTGTGGTAACCGTGTGACGGGATATCTATTTGAGCTTCCAGTCCTTGTAGCTCCATTTCTCGTAACGCTCTGTCTTGGGCTGCTTTTGTTGGCCCAGACGCTTGCGAACCTCGACCTTGCCGTTCAACAGCATATTGCGATAACGGTCTGTGAGAAGGTTGCCCTGAGGCTTGAGTCTGCGCAGAGAGTCCTCAAGCTCGTCCGGAAGCTGCACCTCCAGCGGCGCAGAAGGCATCTGAACCTTGCCGAAGCGTCTCCTTGCGAGTTTCTCCTCGCCGTCGTCCGACTCGTCTGAAGAGTGCTGTGCGGCCTTCTTGGCAAGAGTCTTCTTTCCACGATCCCTCTCCGACATCTCTTGCGCAATCTCCTTGATTCGCGCTAATTGTGCGGCCTTCTCGACCTGTTTCTGCTCCCACCTCTCTCTTGCCTCACGCTCCTTGCGAGCCTTCATCTTGTTTCGCTCCGGTTGGGTCTTTCTCCTTTTCTGCTTCAAGCTGTAGTTCTGTGCTTCGCCCTCGCTCTGGATACCCTCCCACTCGCTCTCGTAGTCGGTTGCAACTTCCTCACGCTCAGCAGCTTCAACCTTCCTTGCCTCCGCCTCGAGACGCTCCTGCTTGGCTTCTTCCGCTGCTTCGGCGAGCAGGCGGGCTTTCTCTGCCTTGACGGCGGCGGCACCCTCGCGCTCTAGCAGTTCGCTCCATTCGCCGACCAGCGGGTTGTAAGACTTTCCACCTTCGGGCTTGCGAACAGCGGGGATGGGCTTGCCATTGGCGGCCAGGGAAACAGGTGCTTTGCGCAGAGATTTAGGCTCGACCTTGGGCTTCTGGTGGAGATCGTGCTCGTCGAGGAAGTCCAGTTCCGCGTGCTTGGAAGGTCCGGGTGCGGCCCAAGGGTCGTGCTCTACAGGCGCCTCCATGACGGCCACGCCAGTCGTCGCATCGGCGGCCTTTCTGAGTTTCTGGAGCTCGTAGTTCGAGATGTAATTCTTGTCTTTGGACTTCTTGCCACTGCTCTCTCCGATTACGGGTCCAGTAGCCTTTCTCTTGCGCGGCTCCAGTCCAGGTACGGCGGAGCGCAGGGCGACAATCTCGTCGGCCTTGAGCTGCTTCTGGCTCTTTTGCTTGCGGGCAACGTTCTCGTCACCAGCAACATCCACGGAGAACAGGTCTTCGGCAGCCTTCTCAGAGATGATACCGCCGCTAATCACTTCGTCTCTAGCATCGGCGAGACCCTGTTGCAGTTGGGTGACATCGACGTTCTTGCGCCATGCCTTCTTGCCTTTCCTCGAAGGCTGCTTGTGCGTCGCCGGAGCGGTGTTGGAAGGTTCTGCCATATTTGTTGTTTGAAAATGTGTGGTGTGTGGTCGGTCGCCAAAAACAAATGGCGAGCATGCGATTAAAAAAATACGGTACTGGAGACTTCAGAACTTCAGAAGAGGGTCCGGCCTCGCTCTAATTGGCCCCATCCGGCTGCGGCGACCCAGAACCCCAGACTGGCCTCCTCCTTTATCACGGACCAAAGCGGGCTTAACCACTTACCTACATACAATACTTGTACCGTACTTTACCAGCTGCGATCTGACTGACAATCCTCCTACCGCCTTCCGAAATAACAAATCAATAATAATTCCACTGGAAGCATACGAAGCAATCAATCCATAGCATAGCATCGCATCCCAGCATCCGAGCACTCAGACATCATGGCGCAAAACGTAGGCTCCTACACCAACCCGCTCAAGAAGTTCAAACTGGTCTTCTTGGGCGAGCAATCAGGTAAGCCTCTGCTGTGGTCGTCGTAGCCGCTTGGAACCACTCTCTCTACAAAATAGCTGATCAAACAATCCAATCCCCCAACAGTCGGCAAAACATCCCTCATCACGCGCTTCATGTACGACTCCTTCGACAGCACCTACCAAGCGACAATCGGCATCGACTTCCTCAGCAAGACCATGTACCTCGAAGACCGCACCGTGCGCCTGCAGCTGTGGGACACGGCCGGACAGGAGCGCTTCCGCTCGCTGATCCCCTCGTACATCCGCGACTCGAGCGTGGCGGTCGTCGTCTACGACATCACGTCGCAGAAGAGCTTCCAGCAGACGCGCAAGTGGGTGGACGACGTGCGTGGCGAGCGCGGCAACGATGTGATCATCGTGCTGGTGGGCAACAAGACGGATCTGAGCGAGAAGCGGGAGGTTAAAGCCGAGGATGGCGAGGCCGAGGCTAAGAGGTTGGGGTGCTTGTTTGTTGAGACGAGTGCGAAGGTGGGCCACAATGTCAAGGTGCTGTTCAAGCGGATAGCACAGGCTTTGCCGGGCATGGAGGGCGAGGGACAGCAGGCGGCGAACCAAAGTGAGTGGCAGGAGTATGACTATACGGAATGTGTGAATACTGACAACCCGCGCAGCAATCGACGTGAATGTGAACCAGCCCAAACCCGAAAGCGAAGGTGGATGCCAATGTTAGAGGGTTGTCGATGGTAATGAACAACGAAGAGGGGCTAGAAGGTAAATGGACATCGGTCTACGGATGGCATAGTGAGTTTGTACAGATGCAGATCAGAGGAAAGAGGGCATGGTATTTCGTTTGACAGGGCGCTCGAGGCGCAAGCATTGAGCGGCGATTTTGGGCAGGCCTAGTGACCTGAGTACGGCGTGAGCGCGGCGTTTTGACGTATTGGAAATTTAATGATTCGACACAAAGACGGGATTTTGAGGTTCAGGAATGCTAGGTATTTCCTACGATCAGACGCAAGGCCCAATGTCGGTCTCGTCCTTGTATCAATATATGATCTACTAATCAAATCAAGTCGAGTCGAGTCTCGTAAAATCGCTACTGTTTTATCAAAGCGTAAACAAACTATACAGAGGCCATGCACATACTATACGCTTCCTGAACATTATGCTTTATGTTAATCCAATCCAACCTGAAGGCGCCTTGACACTCTCTGAGCGTTTCTAACCAAGTTCCCCGAATCCTTTAGCCCGCCGCAACAATCAATGTCGCAGCAATCCATCCAACCCAGGTATCCTTACGTTTCATTCATCACTGTGGTGCCTTGACGTTAACGTTCTTTGGGGGTGGAGGAGGTCCGGTACCGCTCCTCGCCCTTCTTTCTCTCTCGCCAACACCCGGCTCGGGGACCTTGATCCGCAGGTCCTTCCTGCCGCTGAAGCGACCGCTCGTGGAGCGCACCCACTCGTTCTCGCCCTCATTCTCCTCACGGCCAAGCCAGTATTTCTTGGTCGGGAATTGCAGCAGAGTGCGACCGACTTTGCCTTTCCATCCCTCGCCCTCTTCTCTTCCCTCGCGGAACGGATTCTCGGCCATGGTAGGGTCCTCTGCGTGCGTGTAACCCGTAGAAGTCGTGAGAACGTAGGAGCGCACAACGCCGCGGGCGTATGACAGGACCACCAAGCAGAAGTAGGCGCGAATAATCCAGAGGAGTCCAATGACGGTCAGGGATGCCATGGAGCCAGATTCGAAGACAGCGCTGCCAAGGGTGACGCCCTCTTGGCTGTAGGCAGTAGCCACCTGACCGGGCATGGCGCCTTCGGCGGGAGTGGCGATGATCTCGACATTGGTGACGTTGTGCTCAGGACTCGTGAAGCCAGCGGTCTCGTCGATGGTGCCTGCGCCAGGTGCCTTGGATGCGCCGTCCTTGACTTCTTCGTTCAGGTGTTGTGCGAGGACGATGAACCAGCTTGCGCCGAACATGCCGGTGTAGATGGCGTTGATGACGGAGTCGAGGATGAGGATGAAGGCCAGGCCGACGACCTTGAGCGGCTGCTCAGGCTTCCTGATGGCGGAGAAGAGCCATGCGATCAATCCGAGGATGACGAGGGAGTAGATGTAGTGGCTGAGCTGGAGCGCGTTGAGGTGGTAGCCGGTGAAGATGGCGAGGATGCCGTAGAGGCCGGTGACCTTGTTGAAGAGGAGGGTGAGAAAGATGAGTTCGGTGGCGGAGCGGAGGGAAATGAAGCCCAGAACGGACTGCGTAGGAGTGAAGTCAGTACATGTACATGTGGTATGCGCCTGGAGTGGTCGAGGATGCGACAGGCGGGCTTACCTTGGGCTTAGGAACGCGGAAGAGCGAGAGGAGGGCCATGATGGGCGATCGCCTATGTACAGGAGAGGGCAGCCAAGCCGATATGTCGATGTCGATGTCGAGTACCTGTCGTGTGTAGCGTTGACCAGGTGATAATTGTGGTTTGGTGCAGCGTGTGAGTTGAATTGAAGAAAGCACGTCTGCCTGTCTCGAGCGCGCGCCTTCCAAGGTTCCTTCCTTCCTCATCGGCAGCCGGCGGCATCGATCTGCAAGATTTCCACCCTTGTAATTTCACTTTCACCCATCGGCTACTGCCGCCGTCTGCACAACTCCCTGGACGAGTCAGATGTTGAGCTACTTATTACTGTTGAGAGAGGTTGCATAAAACAGACAAGTACCGCATCGTCGAAACCATGGCCAACAACAATGCATCTGCCAACGGGCTGATCACTCGCTTCAAGTTCCAAAAACTCCTCAACCAAGATCAAGGTGGCCGACGTGCAGTACTACAAGGAACAATCAGTGGCGAGCCAGCCTTGTTACTCGCCGAGAGAGCAGCTTTCAGCAACGAAGAGTCCTACCTGTCGTCTTTCTCCCGTCTGATCACACATGTCAACAACCTCGGCGCCAATGATATTTACCACTGGTACATGGCCAATTGCAAACCGGATGGCACTCTCGATCAACCAACACCTCCAGACCTCAAGATCAACCTGATCTACCCTTGTCAGGACAGCCATATCCGGAAATACTCATTCCAGCAATCTCGTGTAGTGCTCGAGACGCCTGCGATATACACACAGTATGTCCGACCCTATATGCAGCAGTATCGTGAGAAAGGAAAGTTGAATTGGGTCTTCAACATCCTCGAAGGCAGGAAGGAGCAAGAAAATGTGCTCTATCGATCCAAAGAAACCGAGACCAAAGACGACTTCCTGCTGCTGCCGGATCTCAATTGGGATCGCACGACGATCGGTAGTCTCCACCTGCTGGCTCTGGTAGAGAGGCGAGACATTTGGAGTGTGCGGGATCTCAAGAAGAAAGACGTGACCTGGCTTCGACACCTCCGCAGCACTCTTACCAAAGCGGTAGAGACTCTGTACGAAGGTGTTGAGAATGATATGCTGAAGTTTTACATCCACTGTATGTACATGTTCAAGGGACCTGTACCGTTGGATTACAGCAGTTCAGCACTGACGATTCTTCTTAGACCAACCCACGTACTACCACTTCCACATCCACGTCGTCCACGTGAACCTCGACCCAACCGCAACTCAAGCTGTGGGCAAAGCGCTCGCGCTGGACAATGTCATCTCGCAACTAGAGACCATGGCTGGTGGCGATGATGCAGGAATGGCAGATGTTGAGCTCTCGTATACTGTCGGCGAGGCCAGTGAGCTATGGACTCGGATCTTCCAGCCACTCAAGGAAGGCAAGGAGCCTGATCTGTCGAGCTGAGTGGGTGCAGTAGCCATGACAGCTAAGTAGTATGATGAAAATGCGTACGAGTCCGACCCGACTCAACCCCAACACTAACCCTAGATCCGCATCTCACAAGTCACAACTCATTGATCAATCCAGTCATGGACACTAAATTAATACCTACCGTTACTAAACAAGGGAGATGAGGCTTATAACTGAAGATGGTCTCGAAGAATTGGCATTGGCAAGGCTAAAGATGTGGCGCAGACTCGAACTCGTCTGAACAGCGTCTGAACTACCAGGGGACGTAGGATGCACTTCTCGTTAGTACCCATTCACCGAGTGCTGTTATAGTACATTGTGAGTGCAATACTTCGGCCATACTTCTCGACGCGTTTGCTTCAATTGCTGCCACTGACGGCGTTCACGCATCACACAAGTCTGAATCCGTTTGATCCCGCCGAGTGCGTGAGCATGCGTGACACCGTACACCAAGAGCAGGCGGGGAATTATCCCGTTTGCATCGCGTCGAACTGCTGTATACGTACAACATGTACATCACATGTTCCTGTCCCCGGTATTACACGACCTCGTTCATACAGTACATTAGATTGCTCTCGCCACATTAAAGTCATCATGTGGCCTAAGACATGTATCTATGCGATACAAGAGCATGAGGTCCGAGGTACGCATTAGACCGACAAGCTGGCAGCTAGATACAGCAGCAGCACGGTGCAAACATGTCTAGTGTCCATGAGAAGCCCCATGAAGCCAATTGTGCTACTGTAGGTATCCCCGGTGACACGAGATGGCTTGTCGGTGTAGCCAGAGGGCTTGAGCATGTTTCTGTGAATAGCACCGGAGAAGAAGCCAAATGATGTCAATGTGCCGAAGCATCTTTGCACGCTTGACGTCGTGATACCGGCAGGGAATGGTAGTGAATTCTTTGACCCTCGGACGTCGCTAGCAATCTTGTTAGGTGGTATCGCGTAGAAGCAAATGCAAGGTAAGGTTAGGTAAGGTGAAAATGGCGCGAGTCATCAGTGTGCATCAGCCACACTGTCAGTTTAAATTTAGAAAATTCCCCGGGAATTGGAGTTGTTTGCGCCGCACTACACTTCGGCGGTCGGAAGCGTGTCTTCTGCCTTACCGTCACCTTACTTGAAGGAGCTAAAGACAGTCGTATTGACTGTGACCAAGCCAAACATCGCCCTAGTGGATGCCTAACAGACAGCTCTCTAGCTCGCAAGGGACCGTGTGCGACGCCAATGCAACAAAGGCCGCCGTCGTGAAGATGGTCAGTCAGCACCTGACCCAATACGAGCCACTACTACCACCACTCTAGTCCACACGGATGGCTGCGACCTTGGAGCATGCGCTCTACAGCTAAGGCATCCTGGCTGGCATCATGGCTCTAACTATAGTCTTTGGCTTTGATCCGCCTCGTGAACATCTTCCCCAGGAACCCTACTAACCGGATGCATGCTGCCGAACACGACCGTACGAGTGTGCACAAGCAAGGACGGACAAACAACGACATCACATCACTCCTGCCGTCGTTTGAAGTCAGGGTAGGAAGGGTATATAATATCCCAACACCATCCGTCTAGTCACTTTCCTTCATTATCCAACAACACCTTTTCTACACAACAGCCAGCCTATCAGACAACCTTCATCACATCACCTTCTATCAAACAATCTTTCAAGACCAACTTCAACTCCAACAACAAAAACCGCCAACATGCACTTCACCACCCTCATGCTTTCCGGCCTTGGCCTCGCCGCCTCCGCCTCTGCCGCCCAGATCTTCGTCGACAACAAGTGCAACTTCCCTCTGTACCTCCAGTCCAAGCAGGGCGACGCCGCCACCGGTGTCATCACCCTCCCGGCCAACAAGAACACCGCCTTCAGCGCCACCATCCCCGGTCCCAACGTGAAGCAGTCCTCGCTCACCGTCTCCCGCCAGCCCGACCTCAGCAGCCCTCTCCAGGCCGTCTACAACGCCGGTACCAACCCCGACCGCCTCTACTACGACCTGTCCACCGTCTTCGGCGACCCTCTCAAGGGCCAGGGCTTCGAGCTCCTCGCCGGCAGCGCCTCCAACGGCTACAGCGTCTCTTGCCCGCCCCGCACCACCGGCGACTGCCCCAACACCTACTCGCCTGGTAACCCTGGCGGCAAGAACGCCGTCTTCAACCAGGGCACCAACGCCAACTTGATCCTGCAGCTCTGCAGCTCCAACGGCAACTCTTCTTAGATGGAGATGAAGGTAGAAAGACGATGATGAGAGGGAGGGAGAAAAGAGAGACAGCCAGACGCATTGCATGATCAGACGAGCCACCTACCTACCTACCGTAGATACACCTTAATCTATAATTCATTCCTTACGCTACACTGACACCCATCTGCTCTTATTTGACGTTGATGCTCGCTGCAACACTGACTCAGGGGTTGGCTTCTAAATTGATCAAGCTTATAAGACTGCGGATGTAGCGATCTGACGGGCTCGGGTTCGGGAGAAAGACTGTAATACCCTCCGTACATGTTCAAGGCTGCAATACCAGTGAGAGAGCCGACGACGCGAGGGCCAATGATTTTATATCTCTTAAGTGCTTCGACAGCAGTACAGTAATACCATCAGCCCCCGTACACGACAAAGATGACAACACCAACGAGAGCCCGGACCGAAACGATGGAATGATCGCATCAAGTTAAAACGCAGCGAACTGATGGAAACAACAATCTGGCTAATGAGTCTCATAAAATCGGACTATTCGATACCTAGGAAAGCGCTCAAGTCCAAGGAATGATCTAGTCCAAAGTCGGACAACCTTTTGCCATAGTGTCATGACACCATCATTCACGCATCCATGCATCCATTCAGCTCTGCGAAGCACAAGGCTTTTTCAAAAACTCCTGCATTTCGGACTCGACCCTCTCTTCCGCCGAGCGCGAACCGGTGAACATCAGCAACGTCCCAATACACACTAAGGTCACTGGGAAGAGCGTGAGCCACGAGAGGACCAGCACGGCTACCGACGCGTTGTCCATCGTCATCCCATGTATGATGGACCAGATGATGAGAGCTTCAACGAGGAAAGCGCAGATGGGCAGAAGGACTGTAAGGAAACCAAAAATCAGCACCGTTCGCTACAAAGGATTTAAATTAGGACAGGCTGCTGCCAAAGTCGCCCAAACACATCCCAGATGCGTTTGTTCCCCGAGAATCACAAGGTGAGTTGAGGATGGGATAGTAGTAGGGCACGACTCACTTTCGGAAATCGAATGCTTCTTCTGCTTCTTCTCGTCAATCTCGCGCTGGTGGACAAGAGTCTTGACTTCCCTGTACACGATGTAGCCGTCCTCGCGCCCGAAGATCTCCATGTACATCAGCGGCGGGAAGGTGCGCAGCTCCTTGCCGCTGGAAATCGTCCATTTCGATGCGATCCGGCGTGCGTGGTCGACGGAGATCTCGCGCTTCGTGGTCAGGAGCTGCACGAGAAAGTCGCGGATCTGGTCCGGAGTTGCTGTGTCTTCGGGCAGGGCGGCCGAGACGTTCGATGGGGTGGTTTGGAATTGCTCGTAGGTTGGGGGGAGGAGCTGTTCTTCGTCGCCCGAGGAACGTTTCGATGGGGAGCTGGGGCGGGAGATGGCCATGTTGTGTTTGTCTGGTTTGCGGTGGAAGCGAGGGTCTGCACTGCGACGGAGGATACTTGTGCCTTCAATGTGGCGACGGACTACGATACTCCTTATGTACTTGGGTGTGTAGATGTATGTCAGACTGCGCCAGGCGGCTGTGCGAGAGCGGCTAAAGCATGGTGATGACCTATAGCACAGCTCGAAGGATGACTGGTGTTCCTTCCTGCATACATGCCAAGGTTCTTGGTACATTTGAGCACCGATAACGACGATTTCGATGTTAGAGAGTCGCCGATACTCCGTGAACATCAACAGACTTTGGTGTGAACCAAGGGGTGCACAGCACTCTAGGTGAATGCTGACCTTTGCACCTTGTTTGAGTGGATCAAAACGAGAAGAGGTGACACTTCTGTGATTGGGTGTCTGTAATAACACGAAACGGTCACTTGGAAGGGCTCGTGAAGCAAGACAAGAACAACATCTTCCAGAACAACCATCTTCAAGCCAGGGCTCGGACCCACTTAAATTCGGACCTTTCGGGCCGGCTGCGGCAGCTGCACCCCGGACTGTTTACATGTGAAGATAAACATTGGAAGCTGCCCGTCAACAATCCTACAGTCCAGTTTAGTCCAGACTATCACTACTAACATCATACAGCAAAAATGGTTGCGACACGCCGAGGTGCCCGCACTGGGCCGGCAGATGAAGTACAGACGGAAGACGCGAGCTTGACGCTCCGCAAGAAGCCTGTGAGGCGCGCAACAGCATCAACAACAGCAAAGACTGCAGCATCCGCACCGAAGACGCGAGCAACACGAGCGACGAAGGCGACGAAATTAGCGGAAGTTGTCGAGCCAGAGCAAGAAGATGGAGAGGATGAACTGCAAATCACAGAGGAAGCACCAAAGCCGGCAACAACACGCGCAACCAGGGCAAAGAAGGCCGAGACGGTAGCACCAGAGTCAAGTCGGCAAACGAGGACCACGAAACCAGCACCAGCACCACTGCCGAAGCGATCGACTAGGACGGCAGCAGCAAAGCCGGCAGAAGAGCCACAGGAAACTCAGCAAGCCCCAGTGGCAGGCACCAAACCGACACTGGTAGCAAAACCAGCCCGACAAACACGCGCCAAAACTCCCGCTGCGCAGTCACCATTATCGCCGAAGAAAATCACACAGGTCTCCAGGGTACGGACAAGAGGTACAAATTCTACGGAAGAGGAAAAGGTGAAGCCGGCCACAAGGACTCGGGCAGCGACTACAGCACGACAACCGCGCACGACCCGCAAGCGCGCGGTGTCTGACGAGAATGCCGAGGTTGCCGACCAAAGACCTGCAGATGTTGAAGAGGTGGAGGACGCGATCGTGGAAATCCCTTCGCTTCCGCCCAAGGTCATCTCGCCTCGCAAGTCCTCACCGCAAAAAGAGATGGCAGATGAGAATACGGATCACATGAGTTCGGGCGAAAAGACGCCATCGGAAACGCCAGGCATGAGTTTCGAGCAGCCCAAGGACTACTCTGAAGACCGCAAAGATGCCGCAGACCTCGAAGGAACAGATAGAGAGAATGAGACTGCAGATAATTCTGCCTCGGATGACGAGCTTTGCGGACCCAAGACTCCCATGAGGCGTGTTCAGAGAGCTCAGCTGCAACCTCTCAGATCAACACCGAAAACCGCCGGATCCAACTACCTGGACGTGCCTTTACACACTCCTCCAAGGCGTATTGGAGCGAATGGTCCGACTGGCGCTACGCCGCAAACTCAGAAACCGTTCAATCAACCTGCAGCACCCGAGTCTGCGATCAGACCCATGACGGTCGCCCGCGCAGACAATCGTTCATTCGTTTTCCGGAAGCTCGAAGATGGCCTTACGGCAATTCCAGAGGCAAATGCACCGAAACCGATGTTGGAGGAGCATGAGGAGGAGCATGTTGGGGAGCATGACGAGGAGCATGACGAGGAGCATGGGGAGGAACATGAAGCGGAAGTGAATGTGGAGGTAGAAGAGCAGGAGGGAGCTGCCACACCAATTCTTGAGAAAGAGCACCACAGCGCCTCTGAAGAGTCCGAAGCCGAAGATGGAGGCTTCAGTCAAATGGAGGAGAATGGAGCTCACATGGAACAGTTTGATCCTGATCCGGATGAGACAATTGTTGTAGACGGGATCGAAGAGGGCGGCCACAGCGATGTCGACATGGAAGACTCCCCCACCGTTCAGCCGCCAGTCTCTTCATACGAAGTTGAAGAAAGCATGGTGGACGTGGACTCTTCTGTTATGGAACCGCCAACACCAGGCTATGAGCTGAATGACGACACAATGGACATGGACCCGCCCGTAGCGTCTTACGAACTTGACCTGGACGGAAGTGTCATCATACACTCGAGAGGTGGCAGCAGTGACGCTGAAGAAGACAGCGAAGACGATGAGGTCGATGAGAATGATTTCACTGAGTTCGGCTTGAAGACACCCCGACCGCAGACAATCCCATGGCAGAACATCCGTGAAGACACCACCATACCGGTCGATTTTGATTTGCACTTCGCCGATGTCCGCACTCCAGCACGCACTGGCAACGGTTTCATCTTGGACAACACTGCGAGTTTCTCAGGCATGCAGCTCGATAACACTTTCGACTTTTCCACCTTGGAACGACCAATCGAGGGAGGCCAAGCGCGGGATCCAACGATGAACCTCAATGATTTCATTGACATGGGCGCGCTCGCTGAGCCAACGTTGCAGTCTGGCGCTTTTGCTGATGTGATGCAAGACGTGGGCTCAAAGGAACAGCGGGACGGATCCATCTTGGACGCGAGCGAAGTTACCAACGACACCGTTATCGTCACGAGAGATGAGTCACCCATGGCATCTCCGACAGCGCCATCGTACGAACACGAGCAGGCTTCTCATTCTCCCGTGACGGCAAGCACACCCAATGTCGAGATGTTCCAGGACTCTCCGATTCAGACGTCAACACCGAGAATGGAGACTGCAGCACTTACCACCACTCCTTCGCAACACTCGGCCGATGTCTTGGAAGAAGTTGACGAAGAGCTCGTTCCACACTACGCGCTGCCCACTTTATCATCGAGACGCAAGTCTCTGCCAGCTCTCGGTTCCCAGACTCCTGTACACATGGGCTCTCGGCCTATCACATCGGACGGGCAAAGCATAGCCAGGATAGCACGTCCCTCCACAGCCATGTCTAGACGCCCTTCCGTCGCGGAGTCGAGCAATGCCGCAACAAAGGTCCGAAGTGGCAGCGCGCGCAGCAGGTCATCGACGAGAGAAATGTCTGGCATGGCCAATCTAGACACGGAGTCACCGCTCGCAGCTAAAACACCTGCTGTTGCTACGCAAGAGCGCTTTCCACGACGCGCACCTAAAGACAGTTACAACGAACAACCCGAGATGCAATCGATCGGAGCACCGTCGCGCTTCCAGACACCAGATCGCTCGCACATCAGGAAATTCACAGGCGAGACCTCCCAGGCGAACACCGTTGCCGTTCCATTCCGTTTCCGCACACCGACCTCAACTAAAGCAAAGCGCCCTGCTACTGTGCAGAGACTGGCATCTCAGGCACATGCCGGGGCTTCTGTACCTTCTCCTACTGCTGCACCAGTGGCTACTCCCCAAGAGCGTTACCCGCGTCGATCAGAAAGGCAAAAGCTCAATGAACACGCAAGTACCGTTGCTGCTCCCTCTCGTTTCCACACGCCAATCCAGGGCAAACCTAAGCGACCTGCCACAGCGCAAAAAGTTGCATCTCAAAGCGCTTCCCAGGATGAGACGCCTGAGAGATTCAAGGCAAAGGTGGTATCTAAAGCCGCAACACCTCAAACAGTCACTCCCGAGGCGCGTTTTCCTCGTCTCCCTTCGAAAAGGGCATACGATGAGGTCGCTGGTGCTGAGGCCGTGCCATTGCCGGCTACACCGAAAGCACGGTTCCCACGTCTGCCTTCGAAGCAGACCTACGATGAGCGTGCGACCACAGTGATTGGGCCCTCGCGCTTCCGTTCGCCTGCTCATGCTAGTCCCAGGCGCCCCGCGACATCGCAGAAGCCTGTCAACCTGCGGAAGGTCGCACTGAAGTCATCGGCTCCGGGCGGCTCACACACGCCCATCAAAACTCCGCTGAAAGCGGCGGCTATGACTCCTTCTCAAGTACCAATGACACCGCACCCAGGTGCGCCGCTTCGAGGTGTACTCGCACTTGTCGAAGTTTTCACCTTGGACGGCGCTTCCGCATCTGCGCCTTTCATCTCCCTGCTTCAACGTCTTGGAGCGAAGACGACCAAGTCATGGAGCGAGCGAGTCACTCACGTGATCTTCAAAGACGGCTCCCCAACAACACTTCAGCGCGTACGTCTGAACAACAAGGAGGTCGAAAGCACAGGCAAAGGCTTCCCAATCCACTGCGTCAACAGCCGCTGGGTCTCTGACTGCGACGCCACCGGCTCTCGCGTCGACGAAGACGACGATGCGTACGCTGTGGACGTCACAGAAGTTCCCCGTGGTGGCGGCCGCAGACGCAAGTCCATGGAGCCGTCTGCCCTGGTCAACATCGGCGGCAACATCGTGCGCGACAGGAAGAGCAGCGGCCGTCAATCGATTGGGTTTGGCTCTCTTGGTCGCTCGTCAATGAAAGCCGACTCCTCATCTGACAAGAAGCCCGAAGAGGACATGCAATTCGCGACGCCGGCCGGGTTGGCAGAGTTGCGTGACGAGAACTATTTCGACGACGACGAGTCGGAGCTTGCTACGCCGGATTACTTGGCCGCGCCTGATAAGTTGCTGCAAATGACTGCGCCAGTCAACCGTGTTCGCAAGTTGGACTTCAACAAGAAGGATGAGGGGAGGAAAAATAGGAGGCTGACTTCTTTCTGGGAGGGCGGCGAGTGATAGGAGTGTGACAGTGATGAGATTGCGAGTGAGACCGAGATTGGATGGGAATTGGCGTTCATTGGAAGTTATTGTGTCTATCAGGACAGGATCAGGATACCCTTCGTGCGCTCTTGTAGATTTCGTACTCTGCCCTCTTGCATAGAGGCACTTCAATAACGATTTACAACGTTTGATACGTAAAGTCTAACTTCAAGGTGTTGTCATTTTCGTTGTACTTGCACATACATCATTACTCGTCTCACACCGAAGCTGACACCCACGCTTTCATCGCCTTCACGGCGTTGGCATCATGGGCCCTTAGCAACTCTGTCGCCTTGGTTCTTGACATGTCAAGATGCTCAGCCTGAGAGTTGCGAATCGTTAGCACAGCAATTAGCAAAATGTCACGAATCCACCACATTCAATCTCAACCAAATCATCAACCACAAAAGACAGAACGAAAGAAGGGAGAGTAAAAGGCTTGCTCACCAACAGCCCAACATCCGCCGCCTCTACTTTAATCGACTTGGCCGGCTCCTCCTTCTTAATAGTCCCCGCCGTGGCGGCTTTCTTACTGCTGCCCTCGCCACTCCCGAGGGCTTTCATGGCATCGTTCAGAGCTTTCAGGTCGACTTCTTTCTTGGGAGCAGAGTCGGAGCCTGAGATGGTTTTGTTGTCTAGTGAGGATAGTGCTGCTGCTTCGGACGCTGCTGCTGCCCCGCCTGCTGGTGGCGCTGGTGGGGTTTCGGCGCCTTCGTGGATCGTTGAGGGCTGAGGTTCGGCCATGTTTGGGATGTGAGAGGAGGGATTTGATGGGTATGTGAGATGGTTTGATTGGGGGCTATGGTGCTGTCTGATCGGATTGTTATGGGTTGGAGGTATTGTTGATGTTTGATTGAATGTCTAGACGATTGGATGTGGAAGTGGGGCGGCAATCAGATCGCTAAAGTGTGGGGGGGGGGGGCATTTTGGAAAGGTGGGATTGACCGCTCCAACAAAATCGATACGTTATCCAGAAACAACTTTTCCTATCGTGTGCAATAATTCTGGACAAATATTACGACACAGTCTGGGCATACTCTAGTCATATTCGGCCCGTATCATCGAACAAATTGGTCGACTTACAGGCGCACGGGAAAAAGCCCTCATTTGTATTTCATCTATTGAACCGTGACTCAGTCCGTGCAAACGTCCCACTTTGGAGATATTTATAACTTCCATTGAGTTCGCACATCGGAAACAGACATCAGACTCAACGACATCCCCAAGGAAGATGTCAGCAAGTATGAACGGCGCAAAAGGAAATGCAGCGGCCGAATGGTCTCCCTCTTCCTGGAGGGACCGCCCCATCAAGCAAGCCGTCGAATACGAAGACCAGGAGGCCGTCAAGAAAGCACGCACAAAGCTCAACCGCCTGCCTCCCATAGTCACTCCGACTGAGATCTGGCGCCTTCGCCGCTCTCTCGCCGACGTAGCAGAGGGCAAATCCTTCCTCCTCCAGGGCGGCGACTGCGCCGAGCTGTTCGACTACTGCAACGAGGATGCCATCGACTCCAAGATCAAGCTGCTGCTTCAGATGTCTCTCGTCCTTATTTGGGGCGGGAACAAGCCTGTCGTGCGCATTGCGAGGATGGCGGGCCAGTATGCAAAGCCCCGAAGCTCTCCCATGGAGACTGTCGATGGCAAGCAAGTTCCCAGCTTCAGGGGCGATATCTTGAACGGTTTCGCGCCGGACGAGAGAGATCTGGACCCAGATCGCCTGGTGCAGGCCTACTTCCACTCGGCGGCCACTCACAACTACTTGCGTGCACAGATTTCTTCCGGCATCGCAGACTTGCACAACCCGCTGGACTGGAACCTTGGTCATGTCGGCGACCAGGAACTCAACGCGAAATACAGCACAATCGTCGAGAGCATCCGCGAGTCTCTCCGCTTCATGAAGACCATCGGCGCAGACACTTCGGGCCAGCTGCACGCCATCGACCTCTTCACGAGTCACGAGGGTCTCCTCCTGGAATACGAAGAGGCTCTGACCAGAAAGCTCAAGCACCCGTCCAACCGCAACGTCGCTCCGACTCACAAACCCACTCCCACCCCCAAAGTCTCGCCACTCACAGGCGGCACCCTCGCCGACCTCTCCATTCAAGGCGAGGAAGAGACCACCGGCCACTACAACACCTCCGCCCACTTCCTCTGGGTCGGCGACCGCACACGCCAGCCCGACCACGCGCACATCGAGTACTTCCGCGGCATCGAGAACCCGATCGGCATCAAAGTCGGCCCGTCGACCTCCACCTCAGACCTGACCGAACTGCTTGACATTGTGAACCCGCGCAAAGAAGTCGGCAAAGTGACGCTGATCACGCGCTACGGCGAGGGTAAGGTCGAGGAGCTGCTGCCGATCCACATCGAAGCCGTGCGCAAGACGGGCCACGTTGTGGTCTGGCAGTGCGATCCCATGCACGGTAACACGCGCTCGACGTCCTCGGGCGTCAAAACCCGCTCGTTCGCTTCGATCCTGTCGGAGCTGAGCTCGGCGTTGAAGATCCACAAGCAGTGCGGCTCTATTTTGGGGGGTGTGCACCTCGAGCTCACGGGTGATGCTGTTACGGAGTGCACTGGTGGCAGCGTGGGCTTGCAGGACGAGGATCTGGGCGAGAGGTACGAGACTTTCTGCGACCCGAGATTGAATGAGAAGCAGGCGCTTGAGCTGGCCTTCTTGGTTGCTGGTGATCAGAGGGGATCGTGATCAGATAGGCAGTGCCCGGTTTAATGAGTGTAGCGAGGAAACATTTGGAGATTTTGGTCGACGATGTTGCACAAAAGCGTTACGCTCTTTTAATGAAAATTTTCGAGAAGCAGTGCTATGGTACATCGATGCGTTAGCCCTGGTACCTAACTTCTGGAAAATGTATGTTCATCAATCTACAGCTTGCTGACAACCGCACCCGAGCTCGTCTTCGAGAACGGCAGCCCGGCGACTTCAGTAATCATCTCCAAAGCCTCGATCACTTTCTCGTCCTCATACCTTCTCCCGACCAGTTGAAGCGAGATGGGTGCGTCGACGTATCTCTCCGGATCATCTGCTCGCACGATGGAATGTCAGTGATGGGTACTTGCGCAAAGCAACCCCCTTTCCCCCTCCAAGTCTTCTCTCCCTCCAAGAATAGAATAAACTTACAAAGCTCATGGTTATACCGATCCTGTTCATTCCTCGGCACATACCCTCTATCCACCACATCCTCAGGCCCACACTTCAATCCCGTAGGAAACACCGCGGCGGGATAGTCCAGCAAATTCCACTGGCTGGTATACCCCCAGTAGCGAGCGGAGTTCAGCGGCGGCGCACACCCAGGCCCCACGGGACACAGCACTACGTCCACCATCTCCTCGTCTCCGCCGCCCAGAGGCAACACACCACTTCTGCTTCCAAGCCCAGTCCCAACCCCATTCCAATGCCTCGCGTACTCCTCCCGGTACGCGTCCCTCTCACAAGTCAACTTCCACACCTCAGCTACACTCCGCGCCTTCACGTTCTCATTCTCGGTCAGAATAAACTCGCTCAGAGGACGCATCGGTTCCCCGGAAGCCTGCATCGCGGCTTTCTCTTCGGCGCCGCCGTCGCAGAAGTACAGGCTGCTGATTATCTGCCAGGCCTTGGCGTGGTCGTGGGCGGTGAAGGGGATTGTGGTGATGTTGGGGTGGGATTGGAGTTTCGAGGCGAGGGTGGAGAGGGCGCGGAGGATTGGCGGGTGCGGTTTCACGATGGAGTCGTCGATCAGGATGCCGATGCGGAGGGTGCGTTGGTTTGTTTGGGGGTTGGTGCGGAGCTGAAAGGGCGGGTGGGTTAGTTGGGTTTGAGACTTGATGTGCGGGAATTTCGAGAGGTCGGAATGGTTTCTTTTGCTTACCAGAGTGCTTTGCGTGCTGTCCATCCATGGCATGGGGACGAGCGATGGTTCGTAGAGCCAGGGTTTCTGGTCGATGAGCGTTTTCATGAAGACTTTGATTCCTTCGAGGCTGGTGCTCAGCGGGCCTACGACGGGGACGATCTGTTCCTGACCAAGCATCGTTGCCGCGAAACCGTCAAGAGGCAATCGGTAAGAGGTTGGCTTGAAGCCGAATAGGCCTTGGTTAGCTGCTGGCGATCTGATGGATCCGCCGATGTCGGTTCCAATGCCCAGGCAGCTGCCTTGAATTCCGAGAAGAGCTCCTTCGCCACCACTGCTGCCGCCGGATGTGAGATTGGTGTTGTATGGATTGACGGTCACGCCATAGATGTTGCTGGAAGTCTCAAGGTGCATTAGAGTCTGAGGTTCGGTGGTACGAGCGTGGAAGACGCAACCAGCGTTCCAGAGGAGCTTTAGGATCAGGCCGTCATCTGGCGCGACATTACCGACCCACGAGACGAAGCCGGCGTTGAGATCGAGGCCTTTCATCGCGATGTGTTCCTTGACGCTGATAGGGAGACCGTGGAGGGGTCCTACTGGTTTGCCGTGCTGAGCATAGTACTTATCCAAATATGCTGCCCTTTGGAGGGCTCGTTCCGGAAGGAGCTCGGTGATGCAGTTGACCAGTTTGCTCGCTAGGCCGGCGCGTTGGAGGAAGGCTTGCGTGACTTGAGTACTGGTGAGCTTCCCAGAAGCCATCTCTTGGAGGAGTCTCTCGGCCGGCAAGTCGGTGATTTCGACGACATGTTTCGGTAAAAGCTTTGCAGGAAGAGATGTCAGATTGAGTGGAAGGTCGGTTGGAGGATCCGGGATTGGAGGTTGGATTCGAGCAATGCTTTCATCGCGATGGTCTTGGGATATTGCGGCAATGTCTTGCCATGTCATGTCTTTTGTTATCGATTTCATGGCCTGTGAGATTCAAGATAGATTTCCTGTGTATGGGTTCGATGGGATTGATTGGATATGAGTAGAAGAAAGGAAGGGTCTGAAGCAGGCTGTAGGGCGAGGTGGTGTAAGAGTTACCAATTCTCCTATCTTGTTTTTGAGAGCTGTCTTTTTGTTATAGATGTGCCTCTACATGCGCGATATGATGTATTGAGGGGAAGCAAAGATAGGCCGAGTACTTTATCTGGAGATGTATCTAGCCTATCTGGCCCGAAGCCAAGACGGATAGATAGACCATGTCTGCATGCATTACCCTTTGATTAGCCGGTACAATCAAAGTATGGATATATGTTGAAGTCGTCTTGTCAACATCGTTCAATATTGAACGCAGAACGGTTGAGGTCAAGAAGATGCAGGGCGAGTTGTATAACAGCTTGATGACCGGACGGGAGGGATGCCAAGTCGGAGGTCGACCCGTGCATGCCAAGGTTGTTCAAGTACACATGCAGCTCAGCGGTATATATTTGTCGATAGAAGACGTGATCACGCGTTGTATATGTCCACAGACTTTGTCATAAATCGAGGTGAAACAGATGTAGAGTTTGGGGCACGTCGATCACAGCTAACGGGCCTCGGGATTTTGATTTTGGTGCTCACGACCGGCCACGATCCTTGCCCGCTAGCAAATAAACTACCCAGCTAGGCCTTCAGTGCTCCAACCAGGGAGTGAAGTAGGCGAGCCCGAGGGAGGCCAGCGTAACAAGTCATGTCCATGAACTTCACTAACCTGCTCCCTCGTGGGACGAACCCTTTCACTTCACCTCCATTTCTCAGGTAGCTCCTGCCTCCTGACCTGACATCGCACCTTACACAACCTACGCCTCGCCAACAGCATGGCACCCAAACCACCTCTGCCACTATCTATCCTCGCGCCGGCTGTCGCATCTCTCGGCGCATACGCAAACGCCAAGTATGGCATCTGGAGTGACCTGGCTTTCATCAGCCGCTTCGTCGGCGTCGCGAGGTCAATGACCAAGATCGAAAACGCCGACCGGGTCAACATCTTCTACCTGTTTGAGTCGCTAGCCAAAGACCCCAAGACTGGTAGCCGTACCTTCATCTTGCTGCCTCCCGACTCCGCCGACTCGCGCCAGCAAACAGCATGGACTTATGCAGAGGCCTACGACAATGTTCTGCAGTACGCAGCCTGGCTGAGGGAAGAGTACAAGATTGAGAAGAATGAGGTTGTCGCAATGGATTTCACAAACAAGCCGCAATTCATCTGGATGTGGTTTGCGCTCTGGAGCTTGGGAGCTATTCCGGCTTTCATCAACACCAATCTGAGGAACAAAGCTTTCGTCCACAGTGTACAAGTCTCGACAACCAAGATTCTCTTCGTGGATCCCAATATCCGAGACGTCTTGAGCGATGAGAGCACCTCCGAGCTCCAAGCCAGCAACGAAGGTCGAGGCATTGAGATTGTGGTGTTGGAGGAGGCCACCGAGCAAGCTATCAAAAGGAAGACGCCCTACCGAGCCCCGAACGAAGCACGTTCTGGAAAGACTATGAAGGACTCTTGCCTTCTCATCTACACCTCCGGAACCACTGGCCTCCCGAAAGCCGCTAACGTCCCTTGGGACAAGACACGTGGATCAGCGATAGCTGTTGGCAATCTACTCCAGCTCAAGCCTGAAGATCGTTACTTCTCCGCCATGCCTCTGTACCACACGGCGGCCTCCATTCTCTGCGTCAGCGCTATTCTCGGTGTTGGCTGCACGTACGTGATGGCACCTAAATTCTCCCCACGGACTTTCATGCGCCAGGTTGTAGAGACAGATGCCACGGCCATGCAATACATCGGCGAGACGTGTCGCTACTTGACCGTCGCACCTCCAACACCATACGATCGCGCCCACAAATTGCGTGTGGCCTTTGGTAACGGTCTCCGTCAAGACGTATGGCAACCTTTCAAGGACCGCTTCGCGATTGATACCATCATCGAACTATACGGCGCCACAGAAGGCATCGGAGCACTGTTCAACATCAGTCGCAACGACTTCTCACGTGGCGCGATTGGTCGCACTAACTTGATTTCCGGCATCATCAACGACCTCGGCCAGGCGCTTGTCAAATTCGACCATGACGCCGATGAGCCCTGGCGTGATCCGTCCAGCGGCTTGTGTAAACGCAGCAAATATAACGAACCCGGTGAGTTCATCGCCAAATTGGACCCCAAAGCAATCAAAGACAAATTCCTCGGGTACCTCGGCAACCAGAAAGCAACCGACAGCAAGATCTTGCGCGACGTCTTCGCAAAGGGCGACGCATGGTACCGTACTGGAGATCTGCTGCGCCAGGACAGCGAGGGGCGAATGTGGTTTGTCGACCGTATTGGCGACACTTTCCGTTGGAAGGGCGAGAACGTGTCCACCGCTGAGGTTTCAGAAGCACTTGGCTCGCATCCGGCGGTCAAGGAAGCCAACGTGTACGGCGTCCAATTGCCAGGCCACGACGGACGAGCCGGCTGCGCGGCTTTGCTGCTTAGAGACGGCCAGGTCATGGACGACGCGCTGCGAAAAGATCTCGCAGTCCACGTCAAGAAGCAACTGCCCAAGTACGCGGTGCCTCTGTTCCTGCGACTCGTCAAGGGAGAGTTGGAAATCACAGGCACAGTCAAGCAGACGAAAGTGCAATTGAGGAACGAAGGTGTGGATCCCGCGCAAGTCGGCGAGGACGAGATCTTGTGGTTGCCCAGCCAGGGAGCGCAAGATGCCTACAAGCCTTTCTCTAAGCAGGACTGGGAGGCGCTTGGGTCGGGTCAGGCGAAATTATGATGGTTATGACTTTGGATATGTCGGGCTCTGTGTTGTAAGCAAGTGTAGAATTGTAGAGATATTGGGTACTTATAATAAATATGTATTTGGCTGGCCACTGCATGCTTGGTACTCTGTGCTGAACATATCATTTCATGCGATCGAGAGGTCTTTGAGAGATGTGAGCCTTTGGTAGATACTTGTAGAATACAGATGACGACCATCAAGGTAGTTCTTGATCGATTTGCAATCTAACACACAGAGGTATGCCCGGTTCGCTTGTGCCTTATCGAAAGGGAAGGTTGCATTTGCTCTGAATGACCGCCTATCCTTTCCGGGAAGGTCAGAGGCCAAAAGGTTCCGCCAAACCAACCTCGGCCTTGAAGTTAGATCGAAATTCAAGGCCGCCGCCGAGAAAGCAGGGTACAAGCTTATCTTTTGCCCGCAATTATATCGACAATTATGTTTTCCATGCTTCTTACATCTCTTTCTTTATTTCTACCCGCCTTGTGATAGATACGGCTGATTGCGTTCATGGCAACGTACGACTGGTTGGTATAGCGCCGGCCGATCTGCATACATTATTACCGTTCGCAGATGCATGTCTGGCGGACATTGTCAATGACGAGCATGGGCGATCACGCGATAACAGTTGATCAATATCATGCTGCTACCTTCCCCATTCGGCTTCGAGCCCGAGCATCTCGACGACCTTGGTGCAGCGCTACTTTGCGGCTAAGTGTTGCTTGGTAGGAGCAAGACATGCCGCTCTTGCCTTGGGAAGCTTAGGTCGCGAGCTTCGCTTACAAGAATTAATCTGAGTGATTGAAAGATTGATTGTCATGCCTTAAATAAACAATCCCCCTCCCTTGATCCGTCTCGATTGTCCCTTGCTCGCCAGCGTTCCTCTTGTATCACCACCTCAGCATCTCTTATCAGTGTCATTCGCACGCAACAATGGCAGCTGTCACTCTCGCCATCTCGCTGAGCGCTCTTGGAGCTTTGCTCGGCGCAGACGCCCTGCCCACTGCATCCTCCGACAACTACCAGGTCAAGGAACGCCATGCCGTTCCTCGCACTTGGAAGGCAACTGGCCCGGCCAACAAGAGGGAGAGCATCAACCTTCAGATCGGCTTGACCCAGCGCAACGAGGGTCTCGTCGAGCGCCACCTCATCGAGGTCTCTGACCCAAGCCACGAACGTTACGGCCAACACCTCACGGCTGCCGAAGTCGCCGACATCGTTCGTCCCGAGGCCGAGAGCATCAGCCAGGTCCACAGCTGGTTGGCGGAGCACGGTATCGAGGACATCGACTACTCGCCTGCAAAGGACTGGATTTCGATTGTCATCCCCATTGAGAAGGCCGAGGAGCTCCTCCAGACCACCTACACCAAGTTCCAGCACCGTGACGGACACTCCATCTCGAGAGCGCCCGAGTGGTCTCTCCCCGCTCACTTGCACGAGCACATCGAGGTTGTCCAGCCGACCACTTCCTTCTTCAACCCCAACCCCGAGGCTCGCGCTGGCCCTATCATGAACGAACTCTCCGTCGACGACCTGTCGTGGTGGAACAACGTCGGCCAGCAGCAGTACGCCAACCACGGCAAGGGTGGCGATGTCACCGACCCCGCCTTCTGCAACGTGACTTTCACTACCCTTGACTGTCTCCGTACCCTGTACGGTACGATCGACTACAAGGCGCAGGCTGTCGACAAGAACAGCATTGGCATCAACAACTACCTCGGCGAGACCAGCCGCAGAGACGACGCTTCTCAATTCCTCAAGGCCTTCCGCCCCGAGGCCGCAAAGGCAGCCTACGAGTTCGAGTTCGAAATCATCGACGACGGTGACAACTACCAGGGCCCCAACATCACCAAGGTGAAGGCGGATGGCAAAGACATTGAGGGCAACCTCGACGCACAGCTCGTGCTCGGTGTCAGCTGGCCTACCAAGATGAAGGCGTACAACACCGGTGGCATGCCCCCATTCAAGCCCAGTCTCAGCACCCCTACCAACACCAACGAGCCTTACCTGGCTTTCCTCAACTACGCCCTTGCCCAGGACGACCTCCCGTACGTGATTAGCAGCTCTTACGGTGACGACGAGCAGACCATCCCCTACTCATACGCCAAGCGCGTCTGCCACGCCTTCGCCCAGCTCGGTGCTCGCGGTATCTCATACATGGTGTCGTCAGGTGACAACGGTGTTGGCGCCGATGGCACTTGCTACACCAACGACGGCGAGGACAAGTACCAGTTCGGTCCCTCCTTCCCCACCAGCTGCCCCTGGGTCACCTCCGTCGGCGGCACCGCCAACTTCAACCCCGAGACCGCCGTCTCGCGCTTCGCCTCCGGCGCAGGTTTCAGCAACTACTTCCCCGCCCCCGAGTACCAGCAAAAGACCGTCAACAAGTACGTCAAGAGCCTCAAGGGCGAGTACGACGGCCTCTACAACAAGACCGGCCGTGCGTACCCCGACGTTGCCGCCCAGGGCAACAACGACGTGATCGTCTGGGCCGGCATTGTCAGGACCGTGGGCGGCACCTCTGCTTCCAGCCCCCACTTCGCCGCCGTCATCGCGCTCGTCAACGACGCCCTGCTCGCTAAGGGCAAGAAGCCCCTCGGCTTCCTCAACCCGTGGATCTACAAGAAGGCCTACAAGACCTTCACCGACGTGACCATCGGGTCCAGCTACGGCTGCAACACCACTGGTTTCCCTGCCCAGAAGGGCTGGGATGCTGTTACTGGTTTCGGTACTCCTGTAAGTTTATATCATCTTAGGATCCTCTTTGTGGAGCTTGAAAGGAATGTTTTACTGACTTTGTTTGCAACAGAACTTCGGCAAGCTTGTCGACGCTGCTTTCCACAAATAAACGTATTGAATGTTTTTGGGAGAAAGTCGAGTTTAGTGCTCGCTTTTGATAGCAGGCCTGAACTGTATATGGCCCCACGATCGCAATTTAATAAGACGCAATAATGAGAATATCATTGATGCACTTGCCTTTCACAAACTACCGGTGTTACTCTCATCTTGTCGTTGTTCAGGCATGTTATCAAAAGTGATTTGTCGTTAGTCACAAACTTCAGGTGCGGCTTTCGTCCTATGCACACATTTGGGACATAGGTCAAGTTGGCTTGCATTCCCCGTCAGCTTCATTATTCTTAAGCTGATCTCGCAAGCAATATAGAAAGAAACGTGACGCATTAACCATCGAGAGCACAACACTTGAGCTGGCTTGTATCCCTTGGGGGAAATTACTCTGATCTGTCTTGGGCGCGAGAGACCATCACATCTAACGCGATCATCCAACGTGATCGAAACCAGTCACCATCAACTTGGCAAGCAACTCCTTCCCCTCAGTTTGCGTACCAAACAAGTCGACTTTACCCTTTGCAAGTCTGTGTAGTAATGGAGCGCTCTCGAGACGTTCTTGTCCGGCAAAGTCTGCGCCTTTGGTGCGAGCACGCCTTCGACCTTTTGACGGTGCGTAACGGAGATCAAGTCATACAGTCCGCGTGCCGTGCCATCACACCACACAGGTTCGGGCTGCGTGTGTCGCTCTCTTCGGTTCGCTTCGGAACGTCGTGGCGGGACATGGCGACACAAATAGTTGATCCTGAAATCCCTATTCCTGGTGGCCAGAGGGAGGAGACGTTTTTTTTTTTGCACGGCGTCGTCTCTTTCGGTGGGTCTCATACCGGTATTGTTCGCGGGTCTCTCCCCTTGTGGGGTTGTGAGTGAGTGAGTGAGTGAGGTGGTGTTATAGGTTCAGGTGGCGGCACTGTTTCCCATTTCATGTGAAGATGTAGAGAGCGGCGTAGGCCAAGAGCATGACGGGGATGAGAGGCAGCATCTTTGATTCTTCTTTGATGCCGTTTGGGTTGCGAGTGTATTGTTGTTGATGGCGTCGGAGTCGTAGTCGATGTCCGAGGTCGATTTCAAGTTTCGTTGGCGAAGAGTTCCTGAAGAGTCCACGGTACAACGGGTAGTGTCGAGATATATAGAGATTTTGGCGAGTCTGAGTTGTGTTCTACCAGTGCAGGTGTTGTTGCTGAAGTGAGTTTGGTATCTCGGGGGGGAAAAGAGCAAGGTAGGCAAGAAAAGGTCTTCTGACCACTACATATCATCCCACCTACCTACATCGAAGTACATGACATGCAAGTACGTATCTCGTACGATAATGGTCACAAGGTCACACCAAAACGAAAGAAAAGCGACATGCAGCAGCGAAGCGGCATAGTGCGGAAACCGAGGCGAGTACAAGTAGTTAGTGTGGGCTTGTCATCGTGCATCTGGAGAACCTAGTCATGAAAAGTACATCGAGGATCACGCGAGCAATCGGTCCTGAGTAATCTTCACGAACGACGTTTAGTAAAGGTAGAGTTGACTTTTAACCTCGGAGGGCTCGGGAAGCCTTGGTGCCGGGGCTCTCTTTTTGTAGCTTCACGTAACGAAAGTCTCCGTTGTGCCGGTTTGGGAAGCTGCGGTTGCTCGGTCTCTCGGGTTCTGCTGCTGCGGATGGCTTGTGCATGTTACTCGGAACGGATGTGATGCAGGTGTGCATGAGGTAAGGTACGAATATTAATTGAGGCGTTCTTTTCGTTCTCGCGAGAGATCGAGTGTCCGAGTCTCGGTCGCCTCGGTTGGAGCTGAGGTAATTGTCTTGAACAGCGTCGAGTTTGACGTCTCCAAAGAAGCAAGCTATGTTCGGAATGTTTTGATGGTTCCGCTCTGGTCATGCTGCCTTTGCAAGGATAACGAAAGATCGAACCATATGTTACAGGTCATGAGGCTGGAACAGAATCTTCAGCGAGAAACTTGCACATTGTGTCGTCGCCGAGAGTTCGCCAAGGATAGCCCCTCTTCGAACAGCACATGTACGATGGATCGCATAGTCTTCCGACGGCCTGCAGCTACTATTGATTCCGTCAATGACATGCTGGCCGGTTAGAAGCATAGGATCCTCGAAATATGGAGAGGTGAGGGGAAAGGCTCATCAACTCCCACGTTGATCCAAAGGCCTCTTGTGAAAGTGGAGAATAGAGGATGGCAGGATGTTCCTCTCGATGAGAGATGCTGTACACTTATTAGATGAGCCGCGAATGCGTATCCATAGATCTTGTATACCACTGACTTTACTATTGAGAAACAAGCAGTGATGTATCTCACTCCATTGGCATTTTGCCTTGTGCAAGTATCGTGGGCCGCCTCCAACAAACTAGCACCAATATTCGCTGAGAATGTGTATGCCCGTCTCTGGCGAACAGCAAGCACTGGTCCACCAGTTCTGGGAGATACCCACGGATGGCCGCATTACACGCAAGGAGCGTACAACAACACACCCCAAGAAGGTGTCGAGCCGGGCACTTATGTGAACACTCCAGCAGCAGGGTGGACTTCCGGCTTCTTTGCAGACTCCCTATGGCAAGCCTATCGCCGAAAAGCGAGCCTAACATCTCGCAAAGCGTTCAAGGATGAGCCTTCGCTCGAGGAATGGCAGTCCATGGCCGAATTGTGGACAGAGCCTCTAACAACCAACATCAACCTGACCGACACGCACGATCTCGGCTTTCTAGCAAAACCCTTTGAGAGCGCCATGCAAATCCAAGGAACCGACCACTACCTCCCAGTCCTGCAGAACATGTCGCTGAACCTGGCCGCCCGCTACGAGCCCGGGGCAGGCGTACTGCGATCCTGGGACTGCGCCAACAGCTCCACGGGATCCTGGTGCTCGCACTCCGACTCGGTGCTGGTCATCATCGACAACATGATGAACCTCGCGCTCCTCGCACGTTCCGCATCGACTTACACGCGCAATGCCACCCTCCTGGACATCGCCATCTCCCACGCCGATAAGACCATGGAGCACCACGTGCGCGAAGACGGCTCTTCGTTCCATGTATGCGACTACAGCGGCACAACCGGCAAGGTCTACTTCTGTCGGACGGCGCAGGGCCTTGCTGACGATAGCACTTGGGCTCGCGGACAGGCGTGGGGGATCTATGGTTTCGCGGAGGTTTATTCTCTGACTGGGGATCAGAAGTACTTGGAGACTGCGAAGAGAATGGCGGATTGGTTTATTGGGCATCTTCCGGCAGACGGTCTGCCTTTTTGGGACTTTGATGCGGCGTACGTTCGAAATGTTACGCCGCGCGATAGTAGCGCTGCGACCATCGCTGCCAGTGGCTTATTTCTGTTACAAGATCAAATCAACAAAGGGGGTAGGAAGGTGCGTCATCGTAGCCGCCATCACTACAACTACCAGACTGCTGCGCGGAAACTACTTGCGAGCACTGTCGAGCTTGCATTCGCAGGAGAGATCACTTTCGCGGAGAACGTTGCACTTGGTGCAGCGACGTACATTGATACACCTGCGAGGACGGACTGCTCGAAGGGCTTTGAAAGTATTCTGATGCATGCCACGAGCAACAACAACCCTGCGGCGGATCCGAAGAACTTTGATAGCGGTTTGAGCTATGGCGATTTCTATTTGATCGAAGCTGGAAACAGATTGCTGGAATGCAGCGACCGGGGATGAGCTTTTGTGAAGTAGGGGTATATAGACCATGGGCGGACTCGGTCTTTCATATCGGCTCCTGTTGAGTAGAATGAGCTGGGAGTGGTCGTTCCAGATTCAGTTCATGTGAAAAGATGGCTCTTCATTCTCATAGTGCCCTCAGAATATTTTGCTTGAGCCTTTGTCAGACTTTTTGGCGATAGATGTTTCATGACTTTCGGTCCGCGCTTCAATCGCGCCATTGGACATTGGTGGCACTGTCTCAGTGTTGTTGATGCTGGGCGAGAACACACAGGCTTTACGTCTGAGTGACTCCCTCCATCGACTCTCCTTCGTCTTGGCCATTTATTGCTCCGTTCGGATGTTCGGGTGCCTCCCCCTCGCCGTCTTCATCGGCATGGTCGTTGCCTTCCCCACCAGCCTTCCTTCGTGGCTGCTTTTTTCTTTTCCTGGTAGGACTGCCTGGCCGTGGCATACTGATCGCATCCAGGAAGTCATCATCATCCATACCACTATTCAATTGCGGTGCCTGGTCCGCCTCGTGCAGGAACATCCTCTCGTGGAATAGTTCGAAGGCCGCCTCTTCAGCTTCATCCACATACTCGAGCGGTACCCAGCTCTCTTCCTCCGCATCTTGCAAAGCCCTGCGCATCTGTCTTTCGGGGGCGTCCTTATCCTTGTCCTCCGTGGTCTCCTTGTAGCTCTGCTGAAGACCTCGTGCAACGGGTGCTGGTCGCGCAGGAGCACCCTCTGATTCTTGGGTGGCGCGGGAAGTGGCGAGTCTGTTGCGGTGGGCTTCCGCGTCGATGTGGTGGAACTGAGGTCGCATCTGAACTGTGCCGTCGACCTTGCTAAGGTGCAGTTGATTTCCCGAGAACGCGCCCAGGAAATACACGGGCTGCGCCATATCCTCGCCCTTGTTGTCGTGTCTGAAAATTTGTCCGCCCAGCGTCTGCTTGTGCATCACTTTGTTCTCTTCCACGGCATCTTTGAAAGCCGCTAGGTCGTTTCCGACTTGGTTTTCGAGATCTGCTCTGTCTTTCAACTGGTTCCTTCCACCCGGCTTGCCTCGAGGTACGCCCAGACCAGATGCTGGACCATATGTTCCTGACTCATTTTGAATCGTCTTTGCGGCCTGTACAGCGTCGCCCCATTTGAGACCTTGGTATTTGTTGAAGTTGTAGCTGGTGCTGAGCTCGACGTCCAGTTCCAGGTGGCCAGACTTGGGTTTGATCCGCACATCCACAGGCTGTGCACCGAAGCGCTGACTGTAAGGCCTTTCTCTTGTGCGGTTCAGGTAGTGCAGGAGGTAGATTTGCTCCTGCTGGGCGGCCGTGAGGTAGACATCGTACTCGGCGGTGACTGGGTCGTCATCTTCTGCTCTGGAGGCTGAACATTGACATTAGTAAGTGAACAAGTAGCAGCGTCTCGCGAGACCGGGGAACATGCGCATTTGACTTACGCGCCATTGTGAGGTGGATACCTAGTTAGTCTTGAGAGGAAGTTGGAGGATGGAAATTTGCTGTCAACGCCGAGGTACGCGTCCGAGGCGTCGCAGCTTTAGACTAGGGCTCCACGCGGAGTCCGATAAACGATAACCAAACCAGCGTCATGGAATTAGCTTGTGACAAACATATACCTCATTGAATTGGCCGTCAATAACGCAACACGTGCACCCATCACCACCACGTCTCGAGTGGAAAGGTCGTTTCGAGAAACCCCCTCTTTCGCTGATATCATCCGGGCCTCCTCCCGAACGAACCCACGTCCAACGTTCAACGAGCTGGCACATCAAAGCTGGACGATACTGTACTCGGTCCTTGAGCGATCATGGCCTACATCGCACCCATACATCGCCCATCGAGCGTTCGACACGCCCTCAAGATCTCCTTCCTTGCACCGGGCAGCGATGACTTGATCGTAGCGAAAGCAAATCGCCTCGAAATCTATTCGCCCAACCCACAGCTACCCGAACAGCTTTTACTACGACACTCCAAGACCATCTACGGAAAGATCACTCTCCTTCACAAACTTCGCCCTGCCGTCTCACAGACCGATCATCTCTTCGTGGGAACAGACAAATACCACTACTTCACCCTCAGCTGGAATGCTGAAACCAAAGAGCTGGTCACGGAGAAAAGCTGTGTCGATGTTGCAGAAAAGGCGGCGAGGGACAATCAGACGGGTGACAGAGTTCACATCGACCCCAGCAATCGCTTCATGACCTTGGAATGCTATGAAGGGGTTATCAACGTTTTGCCAATTGCACATGCTGGAAAAGGCAAGCGGAAAGCCGCGGACAACGAAATTGGACAGCTTGGTGATCCTATACCTGTCCGTGTGCCCGAACTATTCGTGAGAAGCACATGCTTCCTCCACAAGAGACAGGGCGGACCTAAGCTGCCAGACCCGGCGTTTGCATTACTTGAGGAAGACCCACAGCATAAACTCCGCATAAAGGTCCGGGAGCTGGAGTTCACACCTTCACTAAGACCCCAAGAAGAGCCCGCAACTGCAGAGTTGGAGAAAGGGCGAGATGTTCAAGGAGAGGTGGAGCTAGGCGCAAGTCATCTCATACCTCTGCCGCCGCCAATGTATGGCTTCATGGTGATCGGTGAAACGAGCATCAGCTATGTGGAAGAGTGGGACTACAAGATCGCAAACACCGTACCGCTCGAGGAGGCAACTGTGTTTGTCTCGTGGTGTGCCATAGACGATCAACGATACGCCTTGGCTGACGACTACGGCAAACTGTATTTGTTGTTCATTCACCAGAACTCGGACGGAGAATACGCTCACCACAAACTTGACGTTCTTGGTGAGACCTCACGAGCGTCGACGTTGGTATACCTGGACGAAGGCCGTATCTTTGTCGGCAGCAACCAGGGCGACAGCCAGATTATTCAAGTCAGAGAGCAGGGACTTGATGTTCTACAGACCTTCTCGAACATTGCACCAATCCTCGATTTCACAGTGATGGACATGGGCAATCGGTCCTCGGATGCTCCGGTCAATGAGTTTTCCAGTGGTCAGGCTCGGATAGTCACTGGTTCTGGTGCATTCAAGGACGGCAGCCTTCGCAGCGTCCGATCAGGTGTTGGTCTGGAAGATCTGGGTACCATTGGCGATATGGGAGCGCCAGTATCTGCCCTCTTCAGTCTACGGAGTAGTGCATCGAGCGAACTGGCTGATACCTTGATCGCGAGCTTTGTGAACAGCACCAGGATATTTGTCTTCGACTCTGAGGGAGAGGTCGAGGAAGTGGAGTCCTTCCAAGGCTTTGACTTGTCAGAAAGCACGTTATATGCAGGAAATTTGGACGATGGTAGAGCGGTACAAGTCACAAGCTCGGCCGTGCTGCTCACAGATGCTGAGTCCGGGATGGTGACGGATACGTGGCGCTCACCTGAGAACACATCTGTCACATCTGTAGCTGCAAGTCTCAACACGATCCTGGTTTCTCTGAAGGGTGCCGCCTTGGTCGTGCTCGACGTGTCAGGGTCAGGGATTCGCGAGAGCGCAAAGCGCGAGTTCTCCAGCGAGGAGCAAGTTTCTTGTGTGACTTTGAGCTCGACGATCCCCAATGTGTGCGTGGCGGGCTTCTGGCAAGATAGCAAGGTCTCTTTCCTGGATTTGCAGACTCTCAAGGCCGTTGCAACTGAGCAAGTTGCGGAAGACGATCTGCTGGCAGTGCCCCGTTCATTGGCCATCGCGAGCATTCTGCCCAACAGTCCACCCACATTGTTCGTCGGGCTTGCGGATGGCAATGTTGTCACCTACTCGGTCGAGTCACAGAGCAAACTCTTCGCCGCGCGCAAGAGTATAATATTGGGCACACAACAAGCAAACTTCACCGTCCTCTCGCGTGGAGACGGTCTGGAGAACGTGCTTGCCATCTGTGAACACCCATCCTTGATCTACAGCAGCGAGGGCAGGATGGTCTACAGCGCCGTCACCGCAGAAGATGCGACTTGTGTAGCTTCGTTCGACAGCGCAGCCTACCCAGGTTCTATTGCAATTGCAACAGCTGACACGGGCGAACTTAAGCTCGCTGTTGTTGATCAAGAGAGAACTACCCATGTGGAGACACTAGCCGTGAATGAGACTGTGAGGCGGATAGCGTACAGTTCCAGTCTCAAGGCATTCGGTCTTGGAACGATCAAGCGGACTTTGACGGCAGGTGTCGAGGAAGTCCAGTCCCATTTCAAGCTCGTTGATGAGGTTGTCTTCCAAGAATTGCACACCTTCACATTGAACGCAGACGAGTTGATCGAGAGCTGCATGCGTTGTGAATTGGACGATGGTGCAGGTGGCTTGGCGGAGAGATTCGTGGTTGGCACAGCTTATCTTGACGACGACTCAGCAGAAAGTGCACGAGGTCGAATCCTCATCTTCGAGGTCACTGAAAGCAGACAGCTGAAACTCATTGCCGAGCAAGCGCTGCGAGGAGCATGTCGCTGCTTGAGCATGTGTCAAGGCAACATTGTGGCTGCCCTGATCAAGACGGTAAGCAAGCTGTTTTGCTGATTGGAATACAACACACTAACTCTTTCTGTTTAAGGTCGTCATCTATGCGTTCGAATACGAGACTCCCAGCTCGCCATTCCTCGCCAAGCAGGCTTCATACCGCACCGCCACTGCGCCTATCGACATCACTGTGACCGACAACATCATCGCTGTGACCGACCTAATGAAGTCCGTCTCCCTCGTCGAGTACACCCAAGGCCGCGGCGGTCTCCCAGCTACTCTTTCCGAAGTAGCCCGACACTACGAGACCATGTGGGGCACCGCCATTGCCAATGTCGCCGACAACACATACCTAGAAGCAGACGCAGAAGGCAACCTCATCGTTCTCCAGCGCGACGTGACCAGCTACTCGGACGAAGACAAGCGCCGCCTGCGCGTCACGAGCGAGATGCTACTCGGCGAGATGGTCAACCGCATTCGCAGAATCGACGTCCAGCCCACTCCGAACGCTACTGTCATCCCCCGCGCTTTCCTCGCCACCGTCGACGGCAGCATCTACTTGTTCGCCCTCATCGCTCCCGGCAAGCAGGACTTGCTCATGAGGATGCAGACTAAGATGGCGGAGCTGGTCAAGAGCCCCGGTCTTGTGCCTTTCAACAAGTTCAGAGGCTTCAGGTCAGGTGTGAGGGATATGGGCGATGAGGGGCCGACACGGTTTGTCGACGGTGAGTTGGTAGAGGCCTTCTTGGATCTCGATGGCGAGGCGCAGGAGAAGGTGGCTGGGTACTTGGAGACTGGTGTTGAGGAGGTTAGGGCGATTGTGGAGGGGTTAAGGAGGATTCATTAAATGGTACTTGCAATGCATACTCGGAATTGCATACTTGACAAAGGGCTGCCTTGGTTCAGAGACTTGTTGTACAGCTTGAGACTTGCATTTGCACGCTCATGGAGGAGGGGTCTTGTAGAACATGTTATCTCACCAATCCATTTGACGTCGTCTGGTGATATCAGCGGCTTTCTTACGTCGAATTCATTCGTCGCACCAATGGGATTGCAGAAAACGTCAACCTGAACATTTCACTGGATCGAGCCTTGAGGTTGTTAGAAGGTGGTGTCAACGATTTTGGAGTGTCGTGAGTAAATGTACAACTCGGTTGACGTCTTCGTCTCTTGTTGGACACCATCGCTCTTTCCTATGCGAGAATTTGTCCAAAGCTTGGCACCAACATCAGTCCTTATGTTCAAACAACGCATGCAGCCTTCAATGTCACCGATACAACCTCAGTATCAACACCCGCAGCCTCATTCTTCCGGCATACATCAAGGATGGGCAACCCTAACCCTAACCCTACATTAAATCAATCAGATCTCGTCACGGAACTCCGAGACTCGGCACAAAAGATGAGCTTTTGGATCTCTTTGTCCGACTCGTCCAACATTTGCCTTCTGGACCTTTGCACAGCAGAATCACCCAGAAAGCAGACTTCGACATCTGCCGGCTCTGTCAGCCAGATGAAGTCGCTAGTCAGGTCACGGTGGAGACTGAATCTAAGGGTAATGGATTTAGTGCAGCGGGGCCGCGATAATTCCCCAGCAAGTTACAAATCGCAGTTGGTAACGAACGTGTAAACAGAGGAATGCTGTGGCGAGAACCGCCACGTTGCATAGTATGACTGATCACGCCCCGGATAGCAACATGGGAAAGACAAGGCGGACGGCCCTCGCCAGATATGCATGATGTCTTGACCTGCGGCGGTGGGAAAATTCTACGCCTCGGTCACTCATTCATCAGAAATTCATTGAAATGCAGTCTCGCGGCGATGGCGTGATTTGCCATTGCGGGGACCATCCAATCACATTGCCCTTGTTACAATTGGACCGCCCGCAATCGGCGTCTGACTGAGGGAACCCGCTCCGCGCTGGGAGAAAGTAACTAATAGTGGGACTACACTTTTGCCATCTGCCTTCTTGCCTCGCTGGTGATTACTACAATCCTCAATCTCTCCCTCTCTCTCTCTATACCGCTCTTCCCAATCACATACCTGTAACCTTGCAGGAAACGGGTTGTTTGTTCACAAACCCCCAATACCTTCACACAGCCAGCACCGCGGATAGATTGGCTTCTTCTTCGCGAGCATGGCTTCCATCCTGACTGCAGGCGAGGCGGGTATGCAGCAATCCGCTTATTACACTCCCTGCAATTGGCACGTTATAGCTGACTTCTTTGACCAGTTGCCCGAGTCGCCTACCTTTCCTCCGACGTGATCATCTCGGTCCAACCCTCCCTCGCCACCGACTCCGAGTTCTCCAAATTCCTCACCCAGTACGCCACCAACAAGGCGAACTCGATCGTTTGCCAGACCCTCCCAGAGATCCTCCCCATTCGCAAGAACGCCGACCCTCTGCTCTCGGCTTTCCAGCCCTTGCGCAATGGCAAGCTCACCAGCGTGACCACCACGAGCGACATCCTCGTCAAGAGCATACCCCACCTTTACAAGCTGGCCCAATACCCTTTGGTCATCCACGTTTCCTTGAACCCCACAGGATACCCCGACTATGGCGACATCACGAGCATCAGGAACACTGGCTTCACATTTGTACAGAGTAACTCCTTGCAAGAGGCGCAAGACTTGTCGCTTACCGCGCACTCTCTGGCCATCCAGAGCGGTCGTGGTGTCATCCACTTCTTCGACGCCGCCAACAGCAAGGCGGACAGACCCATTCAGCATGAAAGTAGACAATTGTGCTCCGAGGTGCTGAACGTGGATTTGGCGAGGGCATACCAGGGCACCAAATGCCAGGAGACTACACTTTACGCCAGCGAGGGCAGGCGTGCTGTCAAGCCTTCGGCTGTTCCCTCAGAGGAGAGAGCGCGCACACTTGCAAGTGGCACGCTTTCGCCACCTACCGCGAGCACTCGCGACCCCTCTACTGCTTCTTCGTCGACCGACAACAAGGCCGCTAGCTCAGCCGCATCCGAGGCCGAATCTGCGACCACGGTTGAGTCTGTCGCCAAGCCTGTCAGCTCTGACGACGTTGAGGTGATTTGCTCTTCCATCTGGTCGCAAATCAAGGCCGCCACCGGCCGTAGCTACAGCCCCTTCCACTACTCCGGCCCTTCGGACGCAAAGGCTGCCATGTTCCTCTTTGGCTCCGACCCTGGTCTTTTCAGCGCCGAATTCGACCAGGCAACCTCGGACGACTTCTTCGCACACGTCGGTCTCATTACACCTGTGCTGTACAGGCCTTGGCTCAGCGAGAGACTTGTCGAGGCACTTCCGTCCTCGGTCAAGAAGATTGCCGTTCTGGAGCAGATTAAGAGAAAGACGACTAAGTGGGGCCCGATTCTGTTGGACCTGCTCATGTCTCTACGCGGCTCTGGCAACGGCCAAGGCCCGCTGATCGTTGGATACCAGCTCGGCTACGTCGAGTACTCGACTGTGACCCAGGCGCTGTCTGGCATTTTCCAGAACTTGCGCTCTGAGAACCCTATCCAGAACCTCGAGATTGGCCTTCACGAGAGCCCTAGTTCTGGCCTTGCCAGCGCGCAGAAGGACGTCGCTGCCCAGCAGCCCGAGCTCGAGAACGCGTACATGAAGGTTCTTGACCAGCTCTTCGGCCAGAGATTGCACATTGCCAACTCTCTCGCACGCAAGGACGCTGGTGTAAGCACATCTTTGAAGGCCAACCCGGAATACGGCTTTGGTTCCCTGCTTGCCCGCAAGGAGCACAGGAAGCGCTTCGTCTCTGAGGTGCAGCAGGCTGCTAAGGACAAGTCATTCACTACTGATGCACCTTTGAACTACCTCAGCCAGTGGGCATTGGCTGCTGACAAGTCTGAAGAGGCCAACACTCTCGCACCAGAGGTCATCTCTCGTCTGGGCACCGATGGCTCATCTAAGTCTAAGGAGCTCCTCGCGAACAAGGAATTGTTCTACAACGAGTCGCAGTGGCTCATTGGCAGCGATGCCTGGAGCTACGATCTCGGCAACTCTGGTGTGCACCACGTTATCGCCTCTGGCGAGAACGTCAACATGCTTGTTGTCGACTCCACCCCTTACAGTGAGCGCGCCGCTCAGGACGCCGCCCGTAGAAAGAAGGATATTGGTCTTTACGCCATGAACTACGGCAACACATACGTCGCGTCTGTCGCTGTGTACAGCAGCTACACACAGGTTCTCCAAGCATTCATGGAGGCCGAGGCCTTTGACGGTCCCTCCATCGTTCTTGCTTACCTGCCATACAACAGCGAGACCGACAGCCCTCTTACTACTCTCCAGGAGTCCAAAAAGGCCGTCGATCTCGGCTACTGGCCGCTCTATCGCTGGAACCCCAAGGCCGAGGCCAAGGGCGAGGAGTCGTTCCAGCTTGATTCTGAGCGCATCAAGCAGGAGCTGCAGAACTTCCTGGCCCGTGACAACAAGCTTACCCAGATGATGAACCGCTACCCTGAGTTCCACGCCAGCGTTTCGGAGAGCTACGGTAGTGAAGTTCGCAAGGTGCAGAAGCGCAAGGCGAAGGACGCATACGAGACCCTTCTTGAAGGCTTGCAGGGCGCTCCCGTCACTGTCCTGTTCGCTTCCGACAACGGTAACGCCGAGTCTCTGGCCAAGCGCCTGGCTTCTCGCGCCAAGGCTAGAGGTCTCAAGAGCATGTTCATGTCAATGGACGACTACCCGATCGAGGACCTTGGAAATGAGGAGAACGTTGTTTTCATCACTGCCACTGCTGGTCAGGGTGAATTCCCCCAGAACGGTCTGAACTTCTGGGCTGCCGTGAAGGACTCCACAGACCTGGACCTTGCCAACGTCAAGTTCTCTGTCTTCGCCCTCGGTGACTCTCACTACTGGCCTCGCAAGGAGGACAAGCACTACTACAACAAGCCTGGTAAGGACCTCTTCTCGCGTGTGATCACGCTCGGTGCTCAGGCGCTTGTCGACATTGGTCTTGGTGACGACCAGGATCCCGATGGCTACCAGACTGGATACAACGACTGGGAGCCGAAGCTCTGGGATGCTCTTGGTGTCGGTAACGTCGAGGGCCTCCCTGACGAGCCCCCACCAATCACCAACGAGGACATCAAGATCAACTCCAATTTCCTTCGTGGTACGATCTTGGAAGGCTTGGACGACCCGTCGACTGGTGCTATCAGTGCATCCGACCAACAGCTCACCAAGTTCCACGGTACCTACATGCAGGACGACCGTGACTTGCGTGACGAGCGCAAGGCCCAGGGTTTGGAGCCTGCCTACTCCTTCATGATCCGTTGCCGTCTCGCTGGTGGTGTTGCCACTCCCAAGCAGTGGGAGCAGATGAACGCCATCTCGGACAACCTCGGAAACGAGACTATGAAGCTTACCACCCGCCAAACCTTCCAATTCCACGGTATCGTAAAGGGAAAACTTAAGCCCGCTATGCAGGCTATCAACCAGGCTCTCATGACCACCATCGCTGCCTGCGGTGATGTCAACCGTAACGTCATGTGCTCTTCCCTTCCTGAGCTCAACCAGCTGCACAAGGAGACCAACGCCTGCGCCAAGAAGATCTCTGACCATCTCTTGCCGTCCACTACCGCTTACCACGAAATCTGGCTTCAAGAGGGTGATAACAAGAAGGAGCAGGTCGCTGGCGATGCCGTCCAGGACTTTGAGCCTCTCTACGGCCCGACTTACCTCCCCAGAAAGTTCAAGATCACCATCGCTATCCCGCCGCACAACGACACTGATGTCTACGCTCACGACATTGGTCTCATTGCTATCAAGGGAGAAGATGGTGGACTGCTCGGTTTCAACTTGCTTGCTGGTGGTGGTATGGGTGTGACTCACAACATGAAGAAGACCTACCCCCGTACTGGTAGCAACCTCGGATACGTCAGCAAGGAGAAGGTCCACATTGCTTGCGAGAAGGTCATGCTTGTCCAGCGTGACCACGGTAACCGTGCCAACCGCAAGAACGCCCGTCTGAAGTACACCATCGACAACATGGGTGTCGACGTCTTCAAGAGCAAGGTCGAGGAGATGTGGGGCGAGAAGTTCGAAGAGCCCAGGCCCTTCCACTTCGACTCCAACGTCGACACGTTCGGCTGGCAGAAGGATGAGGAGGGCAAGTGGCACTTCACCATGTTCATCGAGAACGGTCGTATTGAGGACACTGCCGAGTTCCCCATGAAGACTGGTCTCAATGAGATCGCCAAGGTGCACAAGGGCGAGTTCCGTCTGACGGGTAACCAGCACTTGATCCTCTCGCGTGTCGACGAGGCAGACTTGCCGCAGATGAAGGAGATGTTGGCCAAGTACAAGCTTGACAACACCAACTTCTCAGCCCTGCGCCTCAGCTCTTCTGCTTGTGTTGCTTTCCCTACTTGCGGTCTCGCCATGGCTGAATCAGAGCGCTATCTCCCCGTGCTCATCAGCAAACTCGAGTCGACGATTGAGGAGGCCGGTCTCCGCCAGGACAGCATTGTCATGCGTATGACAGGTTGCCCCAACGGTTGCGCTCGCCCATGGCTCGCCGAAGTTGCCTTTGTCGGTAAGGCTTTCGGTGCCTACAACATGTACCTTGGTGGTGGCTACCACGGCCAGCGCCTCAACAAGCTGTACCGCAGCTCCATCAAGGAAGAGGAGATTCTTGAGATCCTTAGGCCGTTGATCAAGCGCTACGCCGCCGAGCGTAACGATGGCGAGCGCTTTGGTGACTTTGCCATCCGCATCGGCATGATCAAGCCGACGCTCGAGGGCAAGGCCTTCCACGAAGACGTAAGTTGATCCATATTCTCATTTCAACTAAGACCATTCGACTAACATACTCTTACAGACCGCCGAGCTTGAGGAAGAGGACGAGTAAAGAAGACGACGACGAACCAAACCCACGAGACATGTAAAACCCGATCACTTTTCAACCTTTTGACGTTTATGGTTTCTGCTTTTCTGCATGGCGTTTTGTCCCCACTTGCATGGTCACTGCTGCTTGCGAGTGCTTTCTCTTGTTCAGGATCTTGGAGGGGGTAAAGGACCTGACGATCAAGAGCCAGACTAGAATTACCTCGCTTTGGGGAATTATCTCTTTTATGCGGTGCGCGCAGGATGGAGCATTTTGTTTTGGTTTTCCCTCTACGCGATTGCATTTCTGGTGAAGGGAGAAGAAAAATGACCTTTAGAATACCTTTTTGTAGATATTGACATACTTCAACGTCCGAAAATGTTATTTCACATGATGTCAAGCAGTCTGATGTGTAAAGTGTATTTCGATATGGTAGACTGATGCTCAACAAGCGTGTCATTTCGGAGTATAAGCAGCGGATGGACATGTGCGCTTTTTCATTACTTCTACGGATCCTCCGGACCTATCGAGGCAATCTTCCCACGCGTCACATTTGTGGTCAAAGATTGGTGAGGATTATGTGATATAGCGTGCCCGAGAACAAAAGCGCCAGACCTTAACTTGAGAGCTCTCAACTTGCGCCGCCCTCAACGAAGCCATGGAAACCATGTTCCTGACATCCATCCTTGTCCAGCGTAAATTGACAGACGCGTCGCACGTCGAGGCTCAATGTAAACGACCGGAGAATAACAGCAGGGTGAGAGCTTTTCATTCACCGAAGCCGATCGCCTAGACAAGCAATCCTCGATTTCCCCTAATCCCACTCCGAAGGGAGACGCTTCGTATCATGTAGTGCACTTCCCAGAGAATTCCAATCCAGTGTGTGCCAAATCCTCCTTTTGATGCAATCTTGCGAGCATGTCGACCGTATAGTTCTTGGTGTCACGGAGCAAGCACTCCTATCGCGCGTGAGGAGACTCGATTTCGAGTCGTTAGGGCAAGTTTGAAGATGTGCTGGAAGCACCGTTGAGGAGTGGTGTGGTGTAGTGTTCCGACATGAAAGGGACTGTGCTACATCACTGCTGCGAACCAGGATAGTGGTATAGGAGAGTGTCGTATGCTCGCGCGCGCTGTTGTATGCGCAAAAAAAAAAAACCAGCACAGGCCGAGCTGGTCGCACGCTGCACCTCGCACGCTGGCTGATGAACTTCACTTGACAGCGCGCTCCTTCCACAACATCGAGTGGGAGCGACAGCATTGCCTACCGTCGATATGCCGTTTACCAGGTGTTCATTGCTGACCTGTGATGACGCCGTGTGAGTTTGGTGGGGTTTGATTACCGTTGTGATCGATATTGGTGGCGGACTGTGAGGTTGCTACCTCCCCGCAAGACGCGAGATTTTTCAATGAGCAGACTGCGTGTAATTGTGGTGATGATGTGGCTGCTACAAGTGAAGGTCGTCCTCGCAAGTGTGGCCGCAGCTTCTGATCTTCGGTTCATGGTATCCCGGTCTTGTGATGAGGGAAGACGGCGTGTTGCTCGCCGGAGAGGAATTGAGGATTGGCTTGACGCAACATTTGATGGAACTATTTGATGCGGCGGTAGCATTGGATCTCTCTCACGCGTGCTCTCATCCATACTGTGTACACTGCTCATCATGACGGGCCAGACAGATGTTGCTACATACCTTTCACTGCCACATTAGGCCAATGTTGCAACATCCCTTTTCTCCACGCACCTGCAATGAAGCAGATACCAATGATGAAAAAGGTAAAGGTTCGCGTCAGCCAGAGGTAGTGCGATACTGGCGACACTAACCGAGGGCATCAGCAAGCTGAGCGGCCCTCGATGGATCCAAAAAGTAGATAATCTTAGAATGTGACCGTAGTCACGTTTCAGAGATTAAACTGAAAAGAACAGATACTACACTTGATCTAAGCCACTGCGAGGTTGTTAGCGTAGCCTTAATCGGTTGCGAATGTAGGGGTGTCTTACAAAGGCAAAGAGAGCTGGTGAGAAGAAGAAGTTGGTAAGAGGGAGGAAATACTTATACCTGCGACGGCGAGCTCGCACGGCCCGTCTCTTGGCAGCACGTGATGCGGCGGTGTCGGTATCGGGTGGGGCCGTGACCTTTACGGTCGACCGTTGTTGTTGTTGTGACATATGATCGACTTTCACGATCGGCGCTCCTTCCTCACGAAGTCGCACAACGTTAGGGTCTTGGCAGAACTCAGCCCGCCTGAACCATCATCCATGAGAGCAGTGTTGACTATTACTTCTTGTACGATCAGATCAGTCGTTCCATCGAACATAACGAGAAAGCATCCGTCGATCGCAGCGCTAAGCTTGAAGTGCATCCCTTGAACCACTTGAAGAAACAAGGTGGCAGTGTCGATGAATACGTGTTCCTGACAACCCACAGAGATGCCTCTCGACCCCTTCACGGAAACGATCGTGTTTGGGGGCGGGGGATGTGACTTGTATTGATCTCTGTGGAACGGAATCGACTTGCTGATTATCGATCAAGCATCGATGTCATTCTCTTGACTATCAAATCTCTGCTATACGTTAGGTCAGACCGTGGATGGAAACTCTTCATTCAGATAGCGTCGGTGAGTTCATGTGCATTCAGGTCCTCGACATTAATGATTGGGTGCTAAGTATGCGAGTGGCAATCGTCCTTTGATGGGGACTACGTTGTTCGACTCCGAAGACATGGTACCTAGTGATGCGATGAATACAAGGATATCAGCCATGTACACTTCCACATCTGTTTCTCCTTGAAGCTCCGTCTTGAGGCTGTTCCTCGATGCGTTCGATGCGGTTCACAACAGCCAACTCGGATTCGCTTCTTGACGAGCCAGCCCATCAAAAAAACTCACAGCGTCTTCGAGAATGGAGATACTACTATACAACTGGTCACAGAAGACTCCAGCAAACCGTGTTGTCGACAGTGCATTTGGTTGACTTGCAATCGAGTTCACATGTACATTCCCACTTACCCCAACCCCAACCCTATACATCACGAGAAGCAGAAGCGTCGTTCACAAGACACCCAAAAAGAGAACAACCACATACATTATTGCATACATGCATTGTCTGTGTTTCTCTTTATCATCTAGTATTGTACAATATCATACAGAAACTCGGATGACCAGCCTTGCGTGTTGTCATGTCCCACCTCTCAGCGCCACGGCCTCGCTCGATCATACTGCGTGAAGACCGGCTTTACTCATAAACCCTTCCAAGTTCTTAAACGATGTCGACCTCCTTCCTCTCTCTCCCCTGCTCGTCCACAACCGCAAGCACGCCCTTCCCACCCAAACGTGCCACCACACCCTCCTTCAATCCAAGCCTCCGCTCAATCTGCGTCGGCGTCTTGCCCTGAGCATCCCTCATCAGCAGCGCCTGCCTCATCTCAAACACATCCAGAAACTCCCTCTGATTGGAACCTCTACCCAATCGCTCTTCCACCTCTGCCTTCTCCTGTAGTCTCGCGCGGGCGTGAAGCACGGCGATGGCAGGGTTCTTCCTCGGGTCTGGCGCTGCTACACCTGTGCTACTCGACGGCTGGCCGAAAGCTGATGATGGCGAGAGAGTGGGGTTTGGTTGTACTGGGCCTAGCGAGCGCAATGAGCGCGCAAAGTCTGGGTCTGAGGCGTCGAGGTTGATGGCTTCGGAGCGGGA
>Ga0265797_10000605_pt1 | contig 65249 bp, 40 predicted proteins | sample P2T30metagenome_FD_192433 | JGI IMG/M metagenome (GOLD analysis project Ga0265797, IMG submission 192433) | Plant litter microbial communities from East Loma Ridge, Irvine, California - P2 T30 | ecosystem: Environmental > Terrestrial > Plant litter > Unclassified | place: USA: California... | reverse complement strand
GGCCATGACAAAAACTAGCACACCCACGATACAGACAGACATTGGCAAACCAAACGTAAGATGCGACATGGCAGTTTATCTTGTCCCAGGCTAGTAGGACGGCAGACTTCGATTGGTCGAGCATTGCAGCGCCGAATACCGCTATCAAGAGACATGATACATGCAGACTCTTGGTTCCAGTCCCACGTGGTGGAATGTAGATGAGCGCATGTGCATGACGAAACCAGCGATAGATTGCCTAGTCTGCCGGAGAGATCTCTGGTTATGCTGCCCGATCTGGCAGCTGCGTATGCGTGTCGAGATAGGCGGACGACCAAAGGGACATGGGGACGGGAGGTCTTGGGTGCGAAAGTGAGGAGATGCGGAGATGGAGATAAGAGAGCACGTTGCCAAGACTTCATGTTACAGTACCATGATGAATTCCCTTTTCGCGACACAGCAAGTAAAGAATATCTAATCTTCATGGCAATGAGAGGATATTCTGTGATCGATAACGGTAACTGGAGCCAACACCTTAATCGTGTCATGTTCCAGAGAGCAAGAAGGATGAACTATGAAATCGCAAATTCGCCACATGCTCCATGCAAACTCGTCGCGGGCTGCACAGAGATAAGGCACACGGCGACATCGAACCCATTGAATATGCCGGGCGGGTAAGTCGGGGTCTGCGGGCATGTGGATATTTATCACTCACAATCACTGCTGAGACGCGCGCCTGCCGCTTCAACCGGATCACGACGGCGGCGGCCCTACATTTTGCACTTCACAAATGCCATTATCGCCAGACCTCAGAGGAAGAAACTCGTATTAGCTGACTTTCAAGTACAAAAAAATCATGAGCAACTCAATATTCGAGTAGACAACATTGGTCTACTACGCCGCACAAAACACTGTTACAAACCACGCGTAAAAAGGGGGAAAATCAACCAACGTCCCGACCGAAGCATCAACAAACTCTGGAACATGACAAAATCCCATAACAAGCCAAAGCCCTCCAAGTTCCAGATCCACACGCCATCGAGTCCCACGCGCATCATAAAAAGGCCAAAGCCTTTCAAAAACTCCGAACGCCCGCACCATCAAATACCAAACGTTAACTGCAAACATGCTTCTCCCTTTTTTTTGGACCAAGATTTGACCTAGAGGAGGCCAGACCGTGCCGTCTAGTTGTCGTTCGTCACACGGTCGAGAGACATGCGAGGGTCTTGCGGATAATTCCTCCGACCAGCAAACTGTGGGTTGGCAGACAGGCGGGCTCCAGTACCTTGCGGTAGCTTCAAGAGCTCTCCAAGATCGCGCAGCTGAAGCGGATCAACCCCATGGTTTTCTGTCCCAGACTTTGCGGTCTCTTGTCCGGTCTCTTGTCCGGGCACGGGCATCTGGTACAGTCCTACCAGGTCACGCTGCTCCTCAACACGAGCTCGCTTCCTATCAAGAATGTCAGTAAGAGACACGACTCTGGTACCTTTGCTTCAAAGACTCACTTCGGATCGGCATATTCTGTCGTCTTGTTGTTCTCGAATTCAGCCCTAAGGCCGCCTTCGCCTCTGAACTGGACACACCCGCGTGCCACCCTTCCATCAGCTTCATCTACCTTTCGATTGTGCTCGCGGAATGCGGCCGCTCTCAGGCGGGCATCTGCACCGGCCGTATTCGCCGATGCGAGGTGCACCAGTTCAGCACCCGAGAGGCGGGCCGGATCCTCCTTTGCGAGATGGTGGTCTACCGTCTCCAAGGTGCGGTCTGCAGCTGCCACCTTCCCCTTCTTCGCGCCGGACTTCGTTGTCTTTGAGGAGGATGCGGACTTCCTCTTCTTCACGCCGGATGTCGTCGCCTTTGGGGAACGTGCGGCCTTCTCCTTCACGCCAGATCCGTTTGCCTTTGAGGGGCTCGAGGCCTTCACCTTCTCTGCTGGAGGTTCCTCAAGACCAGCGGGACGCGGCTGCCCGAAGGTCTTTTCATAGCCCTTGGTCCTATATATGGCGAGAAGGTTAAAGTGTCGAAGACGGCATGCTTGGGCGGTGCGGCCGAGAATGTTGCCAATCGCACCGAAAAATTTGACGTCACCCTGCTGGTGACGGTACGACCATAACCGACGTTCCTACGCACATGGTCAGTTTCTACAAAGCGCATAGTGAGGAAGTATCGCTTACATCTTCCCTCGTCCAGTCTTTACCACCATTGGTGGAGAGCGTAGACGCATTTGCGGGCGTCTTGCGCTTTCCACCAGTATTGGTGGAGGTGGTATCGGCGCGCTCAGTCGAAGGCGTCGAAGCCGTCGAAGCCGAGCCACCGAGAGTCTGACTGTTGGCAGGCATTGTTATAAGTTGTTCAGGTGGTATGGTTTTAGAGTGTGTGGGTTCGGTAAGATATCCCGTTGAAGCAGATGTTGGCTGAGCTGATGTTTGATGGTAGCACCGTCGGAGAAGCCTCAATGTGAGATATGATTGAAGAACAGATTTTACAGGGATGCACAAGTTTATATACTCACGACAGAAATCTCAGCGGCCTGCGAATGTTCTACTGCTCTGGGTCGTTCCTCAAATGAGCTACCTCACTGTCCTCGTTTGCGGGTACATGTTTACATTTCCATGGTCAGCGAGAGGACGATACACCCACAGCGTATCGAGAAGATGTAATCCGGCTACTCGGTTGGCGGCAGACCGGCGATCGACAAGCCCCACTATCTTCAGGATTTAGCGTACCAGCCCACAAGCGATGGCATATGCTTTCGTTCTGCAACTAGTTTCTCAGTGGTTAATGGTTTTTGCTGACGACCTAAAGTCGATGGTACGAGCACACTAGCATAATCATTGCCATCGAGATATGATGACCCTGCAACAGGTCTCTCCGTGGTCAAGGCAGTGTGAGCTTAGTACATAGCCGGTGGTATGAGCATTACGACTTGAAAACTTGCGCGAGACCGGGTGACTTCGGGATAGCTCTCTCAGCGGTCAATGCATCTTGATAGTGTTAAAAGCCTAATGGCATCGGCATACCGACATAGCCCTCGGGCCGAGACACATTGACTTCGCGACAGCTATCCCACCGGTCCTTGCATTCTGATCGTAGTCTCAAGCTGATGGTATGAGCACTTTGGCATCACTGTTATACTGAGATATTCTGACGTTACAATAACTCTCCGTGGTCAATGCATTCTGATCGTAGTACCAAGCCGATGGTACGATCGCCATGTCTCAACGATCAGCTCGAGATGTAGTACCCATTTTACACCTCTCCCAGCGGTCATCACATTTTGATGGTAGCAGAAGGCCGATGGTATGAGCACGATGATAAATTGAAGTCGTCACAAGTGGGCTGTCTCAGGTCTACGGCTCTGACAAAAGCACACATCCCAGCGGCGCAATAGATTGGAGCTGAATCGGTGTCCTTGAATAGCACCTGTTGAAACCCATGATCCATCGAGAGATGTCTCTCAACTACACCAATCTCTGCGGCACTGCATGATCAGAGCAGTTTGGATTTATCCGGCACCGCCATTAGCGAGAGTTAAGAGTAGGGATTCCACATCCAACTCAGTGGCCGCCACCTGCTTCAAATCGCTGAAGAGCGACGACGGCGGCGGACTCGATGGGGGGGAATGGAGCGAAGTGAAGTCGTAGCTGGTCGAAACCACATCTGGCGGCCCGTCGGCCCGCTGTCAACCAGACCTCGGAACGAACTCTAAAGAGAGATAAAACGCGTCCCTTGGTCCCAGGAACAGGCAATTCCCCGCCACAGCCTGAGCCTTCGAAATGCATTGCTAATTTATGTCTACTTCGCCTTCCATCTGACGACACATCCCGTTGTGTTCTGCTCTGAAAGCATTGACTAAAACATGACAACCCTTACCCATCAACGCTGAGGCTTCAAGTCGGTGGGGCCTTCCACGTGCCATCAGCATTATCATCGCTATCATCTGGATTTACTGCCTCCGACGCACGTATACAGTCGCCTCCACAAAGACTACCGAATTCATCATATCTTCCTCTCGTTCTCCGCTCCTAGCAACTCGTCGGACCAGCTGTGCCGCACGGAGTGCAGAGAAGGTCTACAGGTGGACACAGACATCGGATCGGAGACGCCAACAGCCTACTACACTTCTTCCGAAGCTGCTGACCTCTCTGACAAGGTGACTGCACATCCGGCGCGCTAGCGTCGAGGACAGTGTGGTTGAAGAACCAGCGGTTGAGGTCGGAGTACATACCGTTGGCCTCGGTCCATGCAACACAAAGCTCGTGAGCAGACGTGCGTGGGAACGCTGAGATGTCGTCGCTGTTCACACGAGACGTAGCACGTACGGAGGGAGCACGGTCCGCAGAGCAACAAAGCAGACGAGCTCGCCACCCTTCACCGGAAGACGCCGTACACGTGATAACTTCATGTTGACCTGAGGGAATCCCTCTATAGCGTTCCGACGACACTGTGCGAATGATACTCCTTGGATGTATTCATGCATGCTACATGCGTTCCTTTGTATGGAAATCTTCCAGCTTTCCAAGTGCCGTTGCAGTCTCGTTCAATTCACTAGTCTTCATATACTTGTGCCACTTGTTGACCGGAGCCCAGCAAGCGACGTCCAATCCATCGATCATGATGAATTCTTCGGAGAGTACAAACAGTGAAAACAAGCAAAGTCGATCAAGAGACAGAGCGGAATTAAGAGAAGGCAAGGGGATCTCAGCAAGCTGGTGACCTGTGCCGCAAAAGCTAACACGGCACTATTCATATTTCATACATAATCGTTTACAAAGAGCCAGCCGTTCCAAATTTCCCATCCAAAACCCCCTGAGTTTTTGTGTATTTTCCCTCTTGTCCCGTTTAAGCCTGTAATTGGTATACCGATAACTCCAAAACAAAATCAGCCGTAACTTGCAGGCGGCCGTATATCAATATCTCCTTCCATCGGTTCAGTCGTATGAGCGACCCGCTCGGGACCGCTCCATCCACTCTTTGCTGGTGTCCAAGACATGTCACGCTATCACATGCGATGTATCATGCGTTCAAATCTGGAGTCAGTTCCAACTTGAAAGCAACAACACGCACAAGTTTCATCTTTGACTCCAACAGCATAAGCCGTGAGGTGTCGAAATTTAGGTCAAGGCCAGAAAAAGCTCTCTAGCTCCGCCAATGTTTAGACAGCACGGCCTGGTAACCGCGATAGATGCTCGAAGACCAGACGACAGCACCGCTGTAGTCTGAACAGGAAGCGAAATCGGGATGTCGATGAGTCGCATCACTCGTATGATCGTAAATCGACAAGCACGCTCAAACGACTTCGGATATGCGGTGGTCAGGCATGTGTGAGTGATGGTGGTGAGCGGACTCATAGCCATGGTGGTGGTCCATGATCGGAGGCTGCTGCGGCAAAGCGCTCTCGTAGGGCGCTTGATGCTCAGTGTGCGGCGGAGGAGGTGGCGGCAATGCGCTCTCGTACCCCTGAGAGTGAACAGAGAGCGAGTTCTCGTACTTGTCGACGAAGCCTTGCGAGCCGTCGTCGTCGATGGCGCTAGCGGGCATCGAGTCGAGCTGGTCGTCGGCGATGGGCGAGCGACGTTCGATGGGCACACCGTTGAGCTCATCGATCTTCTCTTTGCAAGCAGCAGCTGAGAAGCCGTTGCCGACCTTGCCCGACACGATCCTCCAACGGTCGTGTTCGTATTCATCCAAGGATTGACGCAGGCGGTCAAGCTGTTGCGAAAGGTCAGTAAACTGCGTCTGATCGATCCATGTAACACTCTGTTCCAGCGGACTTACCATGTCATCCGTCCAAACCATGGTCTTCGCTTTCAGCTTGGTGCAATATCTCACTTGCAGGGTACCAGAACTCCTTCCCGGGAAGAAGTCCGCAATCTGCTTCCAGGTCAAGTTCTTGGTCTCCTTTAGCTCCACGAGTAATGCGTCGTCTTCCGGTGTGAACTTGAGCTTTGGACCCTTGGGCTTGGCCGCAGGCTCTGGCATGCCAGGCTGTCCGACAACAGAAGGTGGACCGTGTTCATCTGCAGCATAAAGCTCCTCGCCGTAGCCGGTACGGTGGAACTTGGACGGTGGCGGTTGATTCGGCAGACGGTGGTGGTGATGTGACATGCTGTGACTGCTTGGAGAATGGACCGGCGAGAGGCTTGAACTGTATCCGTACGCTTGCGCTTGCATCTGGGCATGAGGAGCGTGAGCCAGCTCCACCGGGACTTGTACAGACTGGCTCACACTTGGAGCGTGCATCTGATGGATGTCGTAGCCAGCATCATAGGCGTACTCGGCGTGCGACCTTTTGCGAGCAGAAGAATGCTGTTGCTGCTGTGGTTGTTGCGGCTGGTACGCTAGTTGGCCTTGCATGTTCTCATGAGGGCTGCCATACACCTGGCCAGCGTGCGAGACTCTCCGGGACATCGGCATCATGTGAGCCTGTTCGACTCCATAAGCTGCCTCCGACGTCGGGATCTGCGAAGGGAGGACAGCAGCCATGCCATGCTGAGGATAAGCCTGGGTTGTTTGTTCAGGCGAGTGGATGTAATGGTTTTGTGGTTGCTGTTGGAAGCTCTGAGCTGCTATGAGCTGACCGTACTCTGCAGTCGAACCGGGGACCTGGTCTGGCTGTTGCTGTGACAGATCCTGGCTGTTATACTCAAAGGCATAGCCTTGATACGGTCGAGCCAGAGTTGCGACGGAGGCCATGTTGTAGGGTGATCACTTGGCTCAGGTGAGCCAACACAAGATCGTCGAATGTGTCGTTGTATGATGAAGTCGGGATGACTATAGGCGTAGTATCTTCAACGTCGTCAACGTGGATGCTGTATATCCAGGGACGAATATCCAAGATATCAAGGCTGACCTCGATGCAATATCTGGTAGGTATGAAACACAAGGGACAATAAGATATAGTGTTAACAGACGAGAGTAAGGAGGAAAGACATGGGAGTCAAGGGCCTCGAGGCATACTTCAACATGCGCACATAGGTTAGGAGGTGAGCCACCCAAGCAGCGGCTCACTTAGCCTTTGCTTTGCTGCAAGTGTTTTTAGTTCCCGAAGCCCAGCTGTCACCGGGAGAGTAAGAATGGGGCGGGATCGAGAGCTCGAGCACGCGTCTGATCGCCACCGTTGCGGTCGGACAATGCATTCGAGTAGTGCCCACGCCATTGGCAGGTGCCGACCCTGCCTCTGGATTGGCCAAAGGCGGAAAGAGGCGAAGGGCGTCTCTCAGGGCCTGATACAAACGTGGAGCATGGATCATCTCAAGACACCCGTAACTTGATGCTCTGTCGCGAATATACTCGGCGCTTGCGCATGCAGGTACTATATAGTCAGATCACCGACCCACGAGACTGTCCTTGCAAGTTCAACGAGGACAGGAGCATCTCCACATCGTCCCGTGCGAGTTGCCTCGAGCGCCTGGGAGTTGCAACAGGGCCGTGGGGATGCCGTCGAGGTTTGATACTTTCGGACCGCCGGCTTGGCCGTCGCCGAGTGCATAAGTGTGTGGGAGAAGGAGCGCGCCCCAAGAGGCCCGCAACTCTGAGCCTCGACTACGCTCGGGTGGAGTCGTCTCGAACTTGCTTGTATGATTAGACGGCCGGGCAGCAAAGGGAGACCGAGTTCGCCCATTACCCTCGCGTCTGTACGGGGCTGCAATCGGATCTCCAGCAAGGCAGGGAGAGAGGTCCGACGAAAGCTGACAGGGGTGTAGCATGAGACGGCCACGACCTGGTTGGTAGTCGCTACAGGTGCATGACAGGCACAGATGACACTGCATGCTGCCAGATTGCTGAGGCCCTGCAGGCTGGCCGGAGCCAACTGCGTGGCAGGCGTGGTGGTTGTAGAGTGGTTAGGTAGGATGGACGACAAGAGGTAAGCGATAGGCCTTCGGAGCGGCTCGCGTGCGGAGACGCGCCTCCAAGGGTTTGCTCAATGCTGGTACTGTAGTCAGAGTGGGACCTGGACAGGCGTGTAGTCTGGTCATGGCCGTTGCGATGCCCTACTGTATGTATTGTTATCGCGCCATCATGGCCGGGGTGTGGTGGAGAAAGCGTTGCGCGCCGTTCATCCAAGCTGGCCTTGGCTCGCGAGATCGACGTGCCCGCGATGCAGGCGTGGAGCCGTAGCAGAGGCAGCGTGAGCGTTAGCAGTCTGGCGTGTCTGGCTAGGAGGGCGTAGGATGGCACCGATGTATGCATGGTTGTGAAGCGGCTACGCCATCTGGCATGCTGCATTGGTGGTTCGGAAGAGTCTCCGTGGGTGCACAGCAGTGACAGTAGTGACGTCCGGGCATGGCCGCCGTCTGCGAGAATAGAGTGCGCATGTGCTTACGAGTGCGAAGGAAAGACGCCTTCCAAGAGGCCACTAGGGGAGCGAGCCTGGTGCGTCGCATGTCTCACGCAGGGAGGATTTGGGAGGACTGGCCGCGATGGCATTATTGGTGGTGGTGACACCCGTTGGTTGGGGAGACGGGGGAAGGGTAAGGCAGTGAGAGTCGCCGAGACATTCTTCTTGTTTGTTCTGCTAGCCTTCCCTACCTTCAAGTCATGTGACTGTGGTTGTACAGACAAGATGGGAAGAGACGGTGGTGGCGCTGATTCTGACAGGCGCCTTGCGTGCAACGGTGCCTGGGCTTTTCGCTGGTGTCATTCGCGTGTTGTGTGACAAAAACACAACTTGGAATACACACACATACTGTAGGTACATACACTACAATAATACTCCAGCCCACGCTGGATGGTACAACATCCCGATTCGACATTAAGGTTTCGGCCGCTGGGCTCGCGGGCTGGTCGGCACCGTCGGCTCCATGCACCACCAATATGCACCGCACTGCACTTCGCCTCTGATGGAGACGGCGGCGGCGGCGGCGGGCATGGCTCGCTCGGAATGCGGATCAATCGTTGAGAAGGAAGTGGGAAGTGGGAAGCTCGACGACGTAACCCGAACCCATCAGGCATCACACCACCCACTTACTTACTGCTACTTACAGCACTGCCTTAGACTCGCATGAAGGATTGTCTCGACTTCGGCAGGCGGGATGCCGTGTTATCCTGTACTGTACTGTACTGTACTGTACTGTATTGTACTGCACACTGTACCGTACTGCTTTCCAGGCCGGTGGGTGCACAGCACAGCGACAATTATTCGTGCGCTCGGCATAGCAGAGCTCGGATGACTCGCTTCGAAGGATTGATTGAATGATGCGAGATGAGATGCGATCTCACGGGACGGCCGCAGCGTAACACTGACCCCAACGCTACAGCAGACTAGTTGTCCATACCCTACCTTTGCAGTCCTTGCAGTGGTCGTCGATGAATTAGTAACAAACATCAGGGAAGTCTCGTACGGAACTACGTCGTCCAAAGCCTATGTGAAATAAGTTCCACCAAGGAAGGAGCAAGTGCAGGCAGAGTTCGAGACGACAGCCCGAATCGCTGGTAGAAGGAGATACGTCCGGTGGCACTAGACTACATACAAGTAAGATGTATGTAGGTTACGTTCGCTGGCCGCGGGCACCAACGCACAACACACATCCCACGTCGCAAAACGGCGAGCCGCCTTCGCCTGGCGAGCGGCCCGGCGAGGAGCGGGCACCCGCTCTCACATCTGGTTTTCTTGGCCAAGGGACTCCACGTCCTGGAACTTACGCCGAACAAGCCCTCACTCGCTATTATTTACACTCTCCATCCAAGACCCCAGCCGTCAACGGTGGTGGGAGCCTAGCCTCCCGAATCCTGCGGAACCATCGTATGCGAGACGGCGCCGCACTGTTCACCGTTCATCTTCCACCCACCAGTCACCCTTCCATCGTTCGTTATTCCCCCTTCAACCATACCGCCCAAAGTGCTAAGTCGGCACGGCACGGCTAGACTACCACCACCTAGCCTACAACACCCCATGTCGTATGCAAGAAGATAGGATAAACAAACCGAGTCCCCGGGCTCTCACCTCTCGCTCTCTCGCAAAGTTCGAACTCCACTCCTGCTTGCTCTAAAATTCCGGTAGTCTCTGTGGCTAAGAGAAAGTGCGAGCGAGACAACGCATCGGAAATCCACCGCGAAATGGCGCGGTAATCGAGTCCTCCAACCCAGAATCGAAAGTACAAGCGCATGGCGTCGCATCGCATCTTGTCGCATCGCATCGCGTCGAGCACAATCAGCGTCATTTACCCAGATTGGTGCAGTGGTAGTAGTTCCACGTAGAGAGATAGTTTAGGTAAGGTCATCAACCGATTTTACCCGCTTTCACTTGCCGAACCTTACAAGACCAGCCATCGCGATCACGTCACAAGGTTAGTTAACTACACTTCAAACTTGTTAATTGTCAGTCCCGTTTTCACAAGCGACATATCAAGCGAGTCTCAAAACAACCGATCCCACTCCTAGAACAGACCCCAGTCAAGATCTACTCCTTCCAAGACGATGATCCCATCCTCTCCTAAGCTCCAACACAAGACCCTTAGATGTCGCGCGACCGCATAAAGTTATACTAGATCAATAGCAGATAAGCGAGGTCGGCATAACAGATCCCTATTCTTGGGATCTACGTTCAGGGGAGTGGAGGGAGGAAGTTCCGGTACGACCTGTAGTACCAAACTACCAACTAACTTCCGACTTCACTACTGTGCTGCTAGCATGTTACTACTGTACTGTAGCACTCTGATACAACTCTCAACCACTCCCATTCCGCTCAACATCTCAACTCCAAACTTCCAAAGCCCTATGTTGGTCGAGGAGGGGTGAGGTGAGTTGCATGCATTAGCTTTGGCGCGCCAGGGAAACCAAAGCCGAAACCAAAGCGTATGCGTACAACATAGCAAAGACTTGTCACCGATGTAGAGCCTCCAACGCAAAGGGTCGGAAGGATTGCCTACAACTTCCTTGCCGAAGAATTGGATTCCCCGATCGCTGTTGATCTCAAGTTCTAGAAGTGAATCCTCTCCCTCCGAATACCCACATGAGATCCGCCATCGAGTCCCTTGTAGCAGGTCGCGGACTGTGACGTTGGCATATAGTTCACGTCCTCGGCGGTACTGCAAGGTACGTACCTGATATTTCTCTCAGTTTCGGTCTCATTGTCCCTGGCCTTCGGAACCGCAAGCCTCACCGTGATTATAGCCGTGCCTCAGGCTACCAGACCTAAACATCCATGCCATGCCACCCCATGCATCCGCGGCAACATGCACACTATCTCTTCCGTTCCGATCCGCCCTTGCCGTCCTTCCAAGGCACCAAGCCTCTGACCGCTACAAACAGAGTTTCCAACCTCGCATCAACAGCAGAAACAGCAGCGCGTACAGATGGGCAGACACGCAGATACCTGCGCAGAACCACGCGGAGCCCATGCATAGCAGGCGAAGAAATAATCTACACGATTGCAGTGCAGAACGTCTGCATTTGCCGCAAAGGGAAAGCCGTCTTCGATTACAGAACAACAAGGCGATCGTCTTTGCAGAATGCGCTTTGCAAGCTTGCAATGACACCAGCAGTAGCACCAGCAGGGGGCGTATAACGAAGAAATGTTCACGTGCCAATTTGTTTCGTAGGATCGAGCGGACGGGGTAGCGTGTCGGACCTTGTACCCAAGTACCTGCTACATGCCCAGCGCTTCGCAGGCCTCTCGTTCGCCCGTCTTTGCCGATCGCCTTCACCATCGGAAGGTGCTTGGAAAGAGCGGTGGAGGCAAGGTGAACAGGCGATGGATGACTTCGGGGAGGCGTCGTGCATACCGTCTCGTGATAGTCGCGATTCACAGGGCACGACAAGGGGAAAGAAGGCATGTACTTTTCAGAGTCCGTGAACGGGAATGGATATTGAAGCGAGGAACCCGACGCGTCTTGTGGCCGGAAAAGTTTTCGTTGCGCTGCTGCTGCTCCACATCTCATCCCAAGAGGAAAAAAAAACGTTACATTCAATCATGGCTGCACAAACCAGAAACGGAAAAGGGCAGGTGGAAGAAGGGGGCGAAAAGGATAGAAAGAAACAGTTGCATGGATTTGGCGTACAGGTCCCCGACAGTCTCACTGTTCGAGCTTCGCCCGGGTTACTCTGCACGTCCGCCGAAGGGAAAAGAAAGTACACGGGAAGAAGAGCCAAGAAGCCTCCGCTCCCATGATCAGATGGTTTGGCGCAATTCGGGTGGAGTTCGATCGCAAGGCTTTGTCGCAGGTTCTAGACCTTCCAGCCTTGCTCTTTGGCGAATTGTTCGCAAGCCTATGACGTGGCGGAAAAGAATTGGTCAGTCATTGCTTGTTTCGCGATACTCCCCGGTGCTGATGCGGCGTATAGGAGGCTAAAAGCATGTTGTCCGCTAGAGCGTAGCAGGGTATCGGTGGATCGCAGGTTCGACGTGGCGGTAATAGGAAATTAAAAAGTTCGCTATAGTGGTCGGGGATCTCCAGAGCGTGTAGGCGTGAAGGCGTGTAGGATTAAAGTCGGCCCCGACGGCGTGTGCCGAAAGTCTTCGGCTGTCCAAGCTCAGAAGATCCCGAAGAGTATTGCATGAAGCCGAGAAACGAGCAAAGCGCAAAATGAGAGAGAAGAGAAGAGAGCTGCTTACCTTGGCGGGCTTGCCAACTTTCTGTCCGATTACTTTCCACTTGTTGGTGTCGTAGTCTTTGATAGCTTGCATCAAGGCTGCACTCTGTTCGTATCGTCAGCAGTCTCACTCTCGAGTGATCACGGGTGTGTGAGGCGGACGAAATTGCTGACCTCGTCTTCCGCGAACTCGGCGTAGTGCATGTCCTATCCGATGGAGAAACAATCATGTAAGTATAGATTCTGTTTGAAAATCGCTTGAAGGGAAGAAAGAATTGTTCAAGGGTGCGATTGATGAACATGGCGGACAGGCGTCCTGTGTTGCAAAACCACGGAATCAGAGGGCAGATACGCACTTTATACCAATGCTTCTTTACGCTGCCTTCGGTGCGCAGAGGGAACGTCTTTGCGATCTCGCTCCAGCTGCTGCCGGCATCTCGCAGCGTCTTGAGTCGCTGTTCTTCAGCTGGCGTCCAAGGTGTGTTTGTGCGCCCTTTCTTTGGCAACGGACTGGGTAGCGTCTGGGCAGATGGTAGGCCTAGGTCAACATCACCACCTGGGTTGGCGGAGAATGGGCCGTGTGGGTTTCCAAAGGCGCTGACATTGCTGCTAGAAGAGCCTGGAATGGATGGCTCGTTGAGTTCAGAGGCGCGACGTTTGCGTACGTTGACGGGCGAGGGGAGTTGATTTGGTTGTTGCTGTTGGAGCTGTTGGGGGTGGTAGTCTGTCTTGATAGGCTGCTGCTGTGGGATTTGATGGTGGCGGTACTGCGGTTGCTGTGGGAAGGTGAAGGGTGATGGGTCGTGAGGATAGCCGTAAGATTGGTATTGGTGTTGGCCCAGAGCATTCGAGGGTAGTTGGTCGGCGCCGAGGGTGAGTTGGGATGGCGATGCTGAGTATGCGCCGGCGGAGACGGTGGGTTTCAGGTTGCGCTTTTGGTTGGGCAAAGAATTATTGCTATGGGAGAAAGAGGTACGGTCAGTATGGGCCTTGGCTCTGGCAGTGCGACTGAGGCTGATGATTTGCGGTACACAGGTAGCAGGTAGCTCTCGAGTCGAAAGCCCTGGCAGGCGGTTCAACCGTCGAGCAAGGGACGTGGGCAGCGCCAATGGGAAACATACGACATATTAGCGACACACTTGCTCGGGAGTGGGTCGCAGGCGGTAGTCTATGTAGGTAGCTACGTTTCCTCTGGTCGACGAGATGCTGACTCGGGCAAAAATGCATGCATGGCTCGAGTGGAAGACATCTACAATCGTGATGACGGACAAGCAGGCAGGCAGGTAGGCGCGGGTCCAGACGAGGCCTAAGCCATGCGCTGTAGGGGTATTTACAGGACAGCCCAGGCTATCAGCGTGGCGGGAGAGGGGTGGGAGGGGAGGGAAGGGAAGGGAAGAGAGGGGAAAAGGATGGATGGCTGCTGCGCGCAAAGGTGAGCAGCGGGCAAGAATAATGCAAAGCAGATCAAGTAGATCGGAGTGAGGTAAGATAGAATGAATGCTAGGTTAGGTAGGCAGAGATTAATCGAGACAAAAAGCAGGTGTATGATGAAAGGGTTTTCCGGCGCATCACACGCTCTGACGCCCTGCGCTGCACTCTGAAGAAAGACTGTGGGCGGACACGGAGACGGGCGGACGAGCGAGCGCGCGCGAACAAACGTACGCGCACGAGACAGACGAAAGAAGACGACGAACTCAGACGCATCAGCTGGCGGCGCGCGGAGCCAGATCAAGCTTTGTGGAGGGCTCATGCTCATGCTGATGCTCATGATGTGATGATGATCCCTATGCGCGATACGCTCTCGACGCTGTATTGTTGTCGTCGTTGTTGCGCCGGCGAGGTTCATTCACTGCGTGCTGAAGCATGTAAAATAATCGGACTTGTACGTACCCAGACACATACAGACACCAGCACACGGCGGTCAATAGCGAGTAGCGAAAGCGAGAAAAACAGGCTGTGTGCGGTTTGGCGGCAATCTTCTCAACACGTCAAGCAAGCACACGCGCGTTCATCTCGCAGCGCTGACGGGCAGACAGACAGCTCCTTTGAGGCCTAGTGGGCGGAGAGCGGGCAAGCCTCATGTCGAGGATCGATGGCTGCGCTACTGACAGAAGGCTATTGGCAGAGAAGCAGACGCAGCAAGAGGGCAAACTCGGCCAAGTCAAGGGCTGAGAGCTGAGCTGAGCTGAGTGAGGTCGAGATCTGCCCGTCCAATCCAACCGCCAGGCCTCTCACATCTACCCCGCACCGCACCGTCCCGTTTACCCGTATGCTAGTATCTCATGGGCAAAAGATCCGCGTGGGTCATCTCGTTTCCAGCTGGTGTTCATCATCATCATCTTGTTTATGCCAGCCAACTCGAAGGGGCCGGATGCCTTGTGATGAAGATGATGCCATTGCCCGCCCCATCAACCTGGAATCCTTCAGCAGTGCCACCACGCACGCAAACTGCCGCGTGACTGGCGACACATACACGCGCAGGACGCCTCCCGCCAAATCCATGCGTTGTGCTCGTCAGCAGCACCAGACTCGCTCGGAGTGTACCGAAAACCGCGGCTGGCTGTTGTCGAACAAGCCCTCTCGTGCTCGCCTACCGATAGTGTGCTCTCAACTTAGTACCAGCACGGTAAACCCAATGCGCTTCTTGCCGAAGCCGAGGCCGACTTCCACCTACTGGGGAGGTCGAATCGATATCACGGCGATCTCGCTTGGTCACGATTACGGAGTGGTGATATCTGCCTCATTGCGTTCAACAGTGTAGTAGTAAGCAGAGTTCGGCGCGACAACTTTGCTCTGGTCTGCTTGGGCAGTCAGGCAGTAGTGAAGGACGTGCATGATGTTGAAGCTGAACGCAGTTCGAAACAAGCGAGCGGCAACACCTCGTCCATCAAACTCGTTCCGTCATTGTTAATCCCTACTACATGTACCGACTGTATTCGGAAAGCAACTCCGATCGGCTCCGCCAAGATCAGTCCGGAGCGCGTTCGTCTACATGTGCGTTACGCCGCTGTGGTTGACTGTTGACATGTAGGGCATGAAACATCGTGGCTTGGAGTGAGTTTGGGCGTGCATCGCAGCTTGTCCCACAGGTCTCCCACACGAGCAGCGTATGTGTGGGTCGGTCGGCGTTGTCATCCGGGTAGATGTCTGTCCGTTGTAGGACATTGCTGTCCATTGACGGATCAGACGCCTTTGAACGTTAAAGCCCTAGTGGGAGTATGGGTGGTCGTTGCGATAGCGATTCTTATTCATGGACAAGGGGTCTTGGTTCGAACGAGCCGAGGCCGTGAGGGAGAGCGCGGCAATCGAGAGGCGATCAGGCTATCAAGAGGTAGTTGTCGTTGTTCTTCGACTGGAATGCTCGAAAAATCGGATTTTAGTATAGATCGCTGTATCAGTACACACACACATCATGGTGAGGTAGAGATGGTGTTTGTCGACTGTAAATCTCGGACGAGAACGCAACGTACCTGGACTTGTGACAGCCTACTCTACAGAACAATGTATCAGCCCATATAACTACACACCAACCCTAACCCTTCTCCGAGTACTGTACATCATCAATAAACCTCCCACGACCATGAACAAGAACCTCACGCACCCTCCCTCCACCCGATCGGAACAAACGCCGCCGCAACCTGCTGCAAGCCCCTTTCAGTAGCCAACAGATTGAACTGCGCCGCCGCATTCCTCGTATCCTGCACCTCAACTCTAATCCCAAGCTCCGTCAGATCGTTCCTCGTCTTGGGACTCAGTGGCAAGATCCCAGGGCCCGTACCCAGAATAAGCAGATCTGGCTTCGGCCACACTAGATCCAAAGCGCCCCAGACCATCTTGTCAGCCTCCCACTGTCCTTTGGCATTCTTCAATTTGTTGTTTTTACTGTCGCTGCCCTCTTCACGTACCCAAGGCCTCCACTTGAACGCCTCGCCGCCCACGAGCATCACGCCCGCTCCCGTGATGCGCGAGCCATTGTTCAGAGCGAAGCCGTCTTCCATGCACGCGTCAATTCCGGTTGTGGGCGGTGGCATTCCTCCTAGGACATCCAGGGCGCCGAAGTCTGTCTGAGTGTCTTCTTTGCTCGCGGGGCCGCGGTCCTTGCTTTTGGGTGCTGCGAGAGAGCGCGCGGAGGCGTGGAAGCATCTTGCGACGGAGGGAGAGGCGGCTTGATGTCTGAGGGTTTGTGCTGGTGTTGGTCGTCTGATCGCTTGCGTGCGTTGCGAGAGGTTCATGTGTAGACAGCGCTTGCAGGGCAAGGCTTGTTGTTTGAGAGCGCGGCTGGCCAGTCGGGGCATCATGATGGTGAGATTGTTCATTTTGGCGGGTTCGATTGTCTGTTTTTACAGCAACCAGAGATGGATTTGGTAGTGAGGTAGTTCAATGTACCGGAACGGCCGAGTCCATCAAAAGTCCCTGGCCCGAGATGTCGCCAACGTCATGCTGCGATGAGCCGCAACGCCACGCGAACAGACTCTCAAGGCAACATTGACCACATCACATACCTACGCACTAAAAGACTCCGTTCGTAATGCCAGCTGAATTGATAGCAAAAGGCCCGCTTTTGCCAACGAAACCGCGACCCTCATCGACTCACTACAGCGAAAGTGGAACGCAACGGGTCAACAACCTGGCTTTTGACACTCATCACACGACGAAGTCCAAAGCAGCCTCAAAGGGTGAGTTACTACCCCTGTAGCTTGCCTCGACAAGACCATTCGTACGAATGAATAACTCTGTATTCAGCCAAAGAGTTCGATTCATCAAGCATGCCATCACCATTACTCGATCCGAGGATACTTGAGCGTCGAGTCATGGCTGCAAAGGCTGGCGACCGACCAGCGCGGTGAAGAAGTGTGCTACTGTAACCCGAGCATTAACACAGAGATGTGGGTGACGAAGCAAGTGCTTCCGATGATGATACATTTTTAGTACTAATATAATCAAGTTGTACAATTCCATTCCTTCCTACTGACCCCGCGCCCAGAAACGCCTTTTGCTGATTTTCGCCCGTGAAATACATGTGAACGCCCTCCCCAGATGCATACCAACCCTATGCCGTCATCTACTCCCTACCGCAGACAGCCGGCCGATTAGGCCAGGTTGTCGCTCCTATCCACCCAGACGTCTTCCAACTCTGCGAAGCTCTGGAAGTGAATGGGTCTGTGCACATCATCGTAGAACCTCTTGGGCACGCCAACGCCGACGTACACCCTGCCCTTCTCTCTCTCCGCGAAACCGGAGCCCAGGAAGCTCCAGTTCCAGCGCTCATCTTCCGGAACCAAGAAGAATCCGCGAATCTTGTCCGACAACAGAAGCTGACACTTTTCGCCAAAGTTGGAGTTGGGCGAGAAGCCAGCGGGTTGCTCGGATCCGAGGTCCTTGTTCTCTGCGCCCCATTGGTAGCCTTGTGGTGTCAAAGACCATGCGCTCAGCGAGACTGAACCAGGTGTGAAGTTGACACTCATGGTGACAGTCTTGCGATCCCAAGTGTCGTGTTGACGCATAAGGCGAGCGTGCTGGGTGACGTCCTGGGCGCTCATGAAGCGTGGCTCGTTGCCAGAAGCTGTGTGGATTACACCGAGCGGCTCCAATCCCTCCAACATCTCGTGCTCAGGCAGGTTGTTTGGCAAGTTCACATCGCGCGTGCTGCCGACTTGCGGTACCATGACAATGCACTTGATCTCCTTGACCTGCTTGTTGTCCTTTGGGCTCGTACCGTAAAGGTACCCAGCAACCTGTACGCGCAGATCGGAGATGGTGATGAAGCGCTTGAGGATGTTCTTCGGCATGATGTATGTGAAGTGCTCCTCATCATCTCTGATGTCCTCGCTGGAGATGTAAATGTTGTTGGCCCGAACTCGCAGGTTTCCGGTCGCAATGGCTCTAGTACGCCATTCGGTCTTGGAGGCAAAGCTTGCCTGCTCGTACTGACTGGTGGTTGTCACTACCATGTCCTCACCGTGGATGTTCTGGGTCTTCGTCGTCACAGCCGTGAGCTGCTGCGCTTCTTCTTGCTGCTTCTCGATCTCAGCGGCCTGCTGCCTCTGCATAGACGGTGCGCTGATCTCCATTCCCAGAATGATATCTCTGATCTCGGAATTGGTGAGCGAAGAAGTGTTGACATTGTTCTTCTTTCCGTAGTCGTTCAGGATCAAATCGCGCAACTGCACTTCCACCTTGACCCAGTCATCATCAGTGAGAGACGGCCAGATGTGGTGCTCTTGCGTGATGACAGTCTTGTCGGGACGCAGAAGCAACTTGGTCTTGTCTTGGTTGACGTGCAGGGCTCTCAAGATCAAGATCAAACGCGAGAATGCGGTATAAGATGAGATGCTCTTCAACCACTCATCGTACAAGTTGAACAGCACCATCTGAGGCTCTGTAGCGCGGAGAATCATGTCACCCAGTTTCTCAACCTTCATAGCAGCCTGGAAGGGCAGTTGAAGCTCGGAAGCGCGAATGCTGATGTTGGGGAAGTCGAGCAGATGAACTTCGAGTGGATCCAGCAAACCCTTGCGAGTGACGATAAGCTGCTTCGGTTGCTCTTCAACAGGCAAGGAACGAATGAGAGCAGCGACTTCTTCTGCGGTCTTCCACTTCGCGAGCTGTCCAAGACGCTTTTGACCTGCCCACACCGACGTGTGAATGATCTTAAGGAAAAGCTGTCCTGTTCTAGGATTGAAGATGAAGATGGCACCGTTGATAGGCTTGGTAGTCAAGTTACCCTCGAACGTCTTGTGAATGGTGACACGGTAGACGTTAGTGTCATCGATGAACAGTTGGATCTGATTGCTGAACAGCTCTGAGTAGTTCTGGGAGTTGAGGAACTCCTGGTTGCTCTCGGAAGCGTACAGCTGAAGACCCTTGCGGATACGTTCGCGTAGGACATAAAGCGCAGGGTTGGCCTTCATAACCTTTGCCATTGCCTGCTGCACAAGCTGCTTCAGACCAGGGAAGTACTGGCCGTAGGCGGAGTAAAGGTTGTAAGCCAGATCGACCGCAATCATCAGACCCGTCGCTGATGGGTAGATACTCATGGAGTCGGTGGTGTAGTCGAGGTATTTCGCACGCACGTATCGCTCGATATCGTGGGAGTCGTAGTCGCCATAGCGGAGTTGCACATCAACCCAGAACTTGTTGGTTGTCGTAGCGGTCATGTTGTCCTTGGTGTCGTACAGCAGACTGGGCGAGCTGACGGACCACTTATGGCTCGCAAAGAGCAGGATGTCGGCGCAAGATGAGTTCATCTTGTAACTCTTACGCGGGTGGATGGTCTCCTTTTGGACAGTCTCAATGCCAAGAGCTTCAAGTTCCTGATCGAAGACTTGACACAGATCCATGACTACCGATTCGTGAATTTTCTGCCATAAATGGGCACGGAAGATCTGGATGAGCGAAATCTTGAGCGTCGGGATTTTTCCGTGGAGGAAGATACCCGTCAGGTCGAGCTGGACCTGGAAACCAACATAGACGTTGGCTCTGTTAATGGTCGGTGACCACCAGAGAGTGAAACGTCTGTTGGGGATTTGGTTCAGACCGGAACGCTGAGCGTTCGTGAGCTTCTTGAATTTCATGCTCTCCTCGAATCCAGATGCCTGTTTTGGTCATGTTAGCAGAGCCGCTGATATTACGTAGATTAAATTTGTGCTTACCTTCTCCCAGAACAAACCTTCCCAAGACGGGAACGCTGTAGCCTTGAACAACGTGTGCTCCAAGATGGTTTCAACACCACCCAAAGCCTGAATGACGTCGGTACGGTAGGCGTTGAGGTTCCAGAGCTTTCCGTCGTGACGCTGGCTAGTCCACCAGAATGGGTTGGACTTCATGTGCTGGTAAATCTTGAACTCCGTCCTAGCTCTGAATCCCTTGTCGAAGGAAAGCGTGGAACGATCCTTCTGGAAAAGAGTGTTGATTCTAGGAAGACCTCGGTCCCACGAGTCTTCGAGGTCCTCGAGGGTCAAACGGCGGTTTTGTTGGTTAGCCTCCATACGCTTCTGACTGTACTCGGTCCAGACACGCTGAGAGTCGATGAACTCGGCTTCCCAAGGGATGATGTAACGGAAGATGTTAGGGATGAGAGTCTCTTCATCGTGGTTCATACCAGCGCGGTAGTGAGTGACACCAGCATCGGTCTGCTTGCTCCAACGCTTGTCGCTGGTGGGAATGAGGATGTGGGATCCTGAAATCATACCAAGACCACCCAACTCCTTTGGTGTGTAGAAGACTGCAGGTGGGAAACGCGAAGGCATTTTGCTGTTCAGTCCAATCTTGACGCGGGTCTGAATCTTGGTCTCGCACTTCACGATGGTGTCCAAGAGATCAACAGTTGCCACAGCGGCCTCGCGGTAGTATGTGAAGAGCGCAATGAGGGTGGTGTTCCACTTGTTTGCAATCTTGGTAAAGGTCGTGCTGCCGGAGGACATGAGAATCTGTCTGATCCTGTTGTTGAACTTGGCAATGTCATCTTCGGTAACCTGCAAAAATGCATGCGCAGTGCGTTCCTTCGTCTGGTTGTCTACCAGTGCCCAAACAGAGTCCTTGACCTGGAATTCGTCGTTCGTGTTCCTGCATTTGGGCAGAATACGGACTTCGAATCCGTTCATGGAGAACAGCAAGTTGGGGTTATCCCTGGAGTAGACGGAGGCGAAAGTGTCATCCCACTCGATGGTGGTCATGCTGCGAGGCAGGCGGTTCTTCATGTCCCAGAATACGGCACGACCAAGGTTGACATCGTGCCTCATGAGCCTCATTCTCGAGTCACGCGGCCAGCACTTCTTGTTCTTGTATCCGATAACATTCTCGAAGTTCGGGTCGGGCTGTTCAGTCAGGAAGCGCTGAATGAGGTCGCGTGAGTCGTCGGCCGGGAAGCGGAAGAAGATCCAGATCTTGTCGATGTAGCGAGTGTACAGGCGGATGGGGTGTCTGCTTTCAGTCGCGCGATCACGGAACTGCAGGAAGTCATTTGGCGCGTTTGGTGGACCGGCGATTTCGCTAGCGCGCTGCAGGCCAAGCAGGAGGAGATCAATGATCAGACCGTAGTACTGGAAGACGAAGGCCGAGAATTGCAGACCGCGGATCATGCCGTACGCGTTTGTGTGGTTCATGTCTTTGTAGTTGAGCTGGACGTTGTTCTTCGACGAGATGTAATCCGCGAGATTGTGATCCATGATGAGTCGCAGCAGGCGGTTGAGCAGTGTGATGTCGATCTTCTCGTATACTTTATCAAGACGAGTCTCGAGCATGACGTTGCACTCGCCTTCGTCGACAGACCAGACATTGGAGAGGTTGTTGATACCCTGCGCCCACTTGTATGTGAGCAAAGGAGGGACCTCAGAGTCGGACGGTTTGATCCAGGCGGGGAAAAGACGGCGCTGGTCGGCCTGGTACCACAGGTACTGGTCGAGGTACGCATCCGTGATCTTCTCGATAGGCTCGATGTCATACACAGGGTTGATCGACGTGTAATTGTCGTTCATGTCAATGCCGACTTCTTTGAAAGCACGCTGGGTGAGCAGGAATCGCTTGATCCTGGCGAGCGTCGTACCCGGGCTGTCGTAAGCTTGCTCAATCAGCGCAAGTTCCTCACGCTGGCTCTGGTTGAGGCGACCCTTCACACTATAGGCCTCGCGCAGACGTTCGAGCGCCAAAATAAGGATCTTGGTATCGTGCTTATAGCTGACAGAAGGGAACGGAATCGGCTGGTACTTTCGGCTTTCAAGCCAGTGAACTGCTGTCGTGAAGATAGCAACACCTTCCTCGGTGCTCACGTAGGGTCCGTCCTTGAGGTAGTTGTGTTGGCGCTCCTGCTCGGCCTTGAGCCAAAGACGTGTGAGGCGACCGAGGTTCTTCTTGGCGACGGTCTTGTCGACAGTAGCGCCTCTCCTGATCCGCTCGCGGTTGTAATGCGCAACACTGACCCACCAGTCGGCCTTGCTCTTGACGTAACGAAGGATGATATCCTCGATCGGCTTGGGCAATCCCGGTACCTTCCAGGGGATGTTACTCTTCCAGCAACGCCATGCTTCACTCAAGTGCTGCAGCACTGTGTTGACCTTGTTCTGCTTGATACCCTCGGGCATCATGTCCATGAGATCAGCCATGACGGAAGCACGAAGCTCAAGATCGAAATGAGACTCGACTCTCTGCTTAGTCACCGTCTTAGCAACACCCTTGCTGTGGCGACCCTCGAATTGTCTGCTCAGCAGGTTGCCAAGCCAACGCTCCAGGAGTGGGATGATACCGCGTAAGAAGAACAGCCACACTCTCCAGGCCGGAGCCCAGAAACCACAGCCAGGACCCTTACCAACAGGGCCGGAGTTGAAGCGGTAGTAGATAAGATGCTTCAGATCCTTGCAAGAACGAATCTGGTGCATCAGCTTGTACTTGTAACGGTACATGCCTGTCAGCTGTCCAACGTGGTTAAAGGCGTAGAGAATACCGTCAGCAAGCTGGAAGGCATCAATGTTACCCAGCCTGTACTGAACCTGAGCATCTACGATGAGCTTGGTCAGACGGAGAATCTCACGCATAAGGTGGAATGCGTTTCCAAAGCGAGACTTCTTGCGCTCCTTGGTGGTCAAAGTTTTGATGGGCTTGAGGTTGAAGTTGTAGTCCAAGTGCAGGTAAGTCAGATTCTTACGGTGGATCAAGAGGTTCAACATGTTGAAGCCTTGCCTGCAGACTTGCAAACCAGCTTCCACCCAGTCAATGGTTGTCTGTTGGAAGAACTTGGTACTCTTCAAGCTGCGACACAGATTCTGTTTGTTCTGTGCCTTTGCTGGCTTCTTGTGCAGCTCGTTCAAGACGTATGTCTTCAAAAGCTTTTGGTAAGAGACCCGGACCTTCACCGGCTGGCCTTGCGGGGCGTGCTCAAGGTACCACTGTTTTACAAGCGGCACATCTTGAGCGCGAACCATCTTGCCCGACCGCCTGTCGAAGGGGTAGGGTGCCCACCAGAGTGCAATAGCGGATGCTGTGTCATCGTTATAGAGCTCCTCGTCCGCCATGAACGGCTCAACCTCCTCGGGCAAGCTGAAGCCACCGTCCTCCTCATCAGGCTCCTCGTTGCCCCCAGGGCCAAAGATTTCGTCCTCGTTGCTGATGGACAGGTTCTTCGGTGCTACCGAACGGGATGATATCGGGTTGATGACTGGGTCAAAGTAGAAGGCCGGCAGGTTAGGATCGTCAGTCTTGACGTAGACTGTTTGAGGGTATGAGTACACGCCAAGCTTTACGCTTCGCGGCAAGCTGTTGTACAAGAATGGAAAGGCGACCTTGTATTCCGTCCGGATTGGGGCGCGGAAGATGATGCGGTCGATGGCGTTGAATTCGCCGAAGTCTTCATCGTTGGGGTCGATGTCTTTGTAAAGAGGCTCGAATCTCGGGCCACCGGGGATTGCCACGTTGAGAGCCTTCGCTGTGGCGAATCCTGGGAGGTCAAACAGATGGTGGTAGTTCTTGTCGACAATGTCCGAAAGCAGAGGGTCGCTCAGCCTGTGCAGGGTCGCCATCTGCGGCAGTGTAAGGTTCCACTCCTTGTAACTCGGGCCATTGACGTGAGAAGTGTCCGAAAGCGGCCTGGGATCGTAAAGCCACTCATAGACGGGTCCATCCTCGTCCTCGTCCAGTTCCAGCTGAATGGGCTCGAGAGGCTCCACGTCCTCAATATTCTCCGACCAGCTGAGCGGAGGCTCTTCGTCGTCGAACGGTGGGAATCGCATGCGCTTGAAGTGGCGACGGTCGCTCTTCTCGCGTCGCATGGCTACCCACATCGTAGCCCACTGTGCGTGGAAGACAGGCTCGATGACACGAGGGACCTCGTTCACAAGTGTCAAGCAGCCGTTTACGTGGTACAGCACCTTGACCTCGCGCGTGGACTCCCATGGCATGGGCATGTTCTCCAAAAGTTTCAGCACGGCATGTGGCATGAACTTGAGCGCGCCCAAGTAACTCCTCTTGTCACTGCTGAACTTCTTTTGCGAAACATCTCCAATGTCTCTCACGATCTTCCGCAAGTGTTCAGGGGGCATGTCTGCCTTCTGTGTTTCGACAAATCCTCCACGGCGTTTCTCTGCAAAACGTTGTCGCTGGTGGCGCACCCATTTCTGCTTCTTCTCCTGCTTCTTGGCCAGTTCCGGGTTGACAGGAGGAGCCCTAAAGCCGGGGGGAGGTGGCGGCACGCCTACGGACGAAAGACCTGGCGGTGCGCCTGGGGGAGGTGGAGGTTGCCAGCCTGGCGGCGGAGGGGGTGGAAGGCCAGCCATGATCGGATGTGTGTGTGAGTCGCGTGTCGTGTTGTTTTAATAATGAAAGGCTAAGGCGAATCGCGCCTGCCCGGAGTAATGGACGCGCCTGCCACGGTACGAAAAGTCTGTCGCAATAATCGCAGATGGCGCGGCGATGGTATGGGCGATGCGCTGTGGCCTGCGCGCGTGGTGTTGCGATGGTGCTTCGATGGGTTGCCGTTCAAAGCAAAAAGTTGCGTGTTAGCATCACCACTTGCTCGTCGGCCGAGCCTGCCATCTCGAGCGAGCCTTCTTGCGACGGGTAGCTTCCGGGTAGCGCGCTTCTCTCCACTGAAGCCTGAGGTTGGCAGGCTCTCTCATCACGTGTTCGATGGCTGAGATTCGCACTAGGATGAAATTCGCCAAGGCTCACGCTCGCACCTTGGAGTCGGAATTTGAGAGACCGGCGACCACACTCGATCAGCGACCGACAGCGACGACCCTACCGACAAATATTCTCGCCCATTGAAATACCGCCGAGATGCCTGGACAGAGACTCACCTACGTATGTTGCTGGATTGAGGATTTGAGGGAGAAATTGCAGTGCTGACTTTGCGGTTACAGAGGAGACGCCAGCCGTAAGTTTTTCTTCCCACGAGCGCAACAACCCAGCCCCCCTCCGACGATCGCGAATACACTCGACCGATGCATCTCATACGACCGTCCATATATCGCGAATGCGCACTCGAAAACGCAACGCTGGAGCCAGGATTGCCGAAGGAACAGGAAGGGACTGGAGGCTAACATGGCATGCTCAGGTACAACACGGTCTCCAACAAGGTCCGCGTTATCAGGACCCCCGGTGGCGAGCACAGGTACCTTCACATCAAGAAGAGGGGTACTTCCCCCAAGTGCGGTGACTGCGGCATCAAGCTCCCTGGTGTATGTCTCTCCCAAATTTAAGAGCCACAAAGGCATGGAAGAAGGAATGGGAAATTGACGGACGCCCAACACAGATCCCCGCCCTCCGCCCGCGCGAGTACTCCCAGATCTCCCGCCCCAAGAAGACCGTTCAGCGTGCCTACGGTGGCTCCCGTTGCGCCAACTGCGTCCGTGACCGCGTCGTCCGCGCCTTCCTCATCGAGGAGCAGAAGATCGTCAAGAAGGTCATGAAGGAGGCCGAGAAGAAGCAGGGTGGTCGTCGTTAAATGCTGTTTCAATGACAAAACTTTGCACGGATGGCGCATTTTGGGAGGGTTCATAGCCGCGTTCTGAGCCCAAGGGCTGGGACTGCTGAATGAGAGCGATCTGGCCGTTCCTGCTTCAACAATGCGTGCTCTACATCTCTCAGTGCACAGCAGCAGTTACCGGTGCAATACCAGGACACGCGTATGGCAGTATCGGCGGAGATCGATACTGCTGTCAAGCCAACGATCAATACCCACGCTCACATCACGCCAATCGGAACAGACGAGTGGTGAATCAAAAGTCTATCATATATGAAATTCATGATCCGAAGCTCGATCGTCAATTCGTTGCATTTACTAACATTGTAGCAATTTGCCAGTCTTCCACACTCATCCCCAGGTATCATATGACTTCCGTTCGCTGGATGGATTAGACGCGTACACCGATGGGGACTGTCCTCGATCTACTGCGCCTTCTTTCCGCTGCCAGCCTTTCCGGCTGGGGCGAATCCCACACCGTAGTTGTAAGTGAGCGCACCACCAATGCTGGCAGCAAAGAAAAGCACGCCCATTGCAACAACTTCTGCAATTACCTGCCACATCTGCGGTGCGTATGCTGCCTCGGCGGTGGCCAGGCTGCCAACGCCCATCTTTCCAGCCAAGGTAGCATTGGCCTGCTGGCGGCGTGTCCACCATACATATGTTGTGGCAGCGAGTACCAGGTCGTTTGTGACTGCGTGAGCAATGACGGCCTTGGACTTTGTCTTTAGCGTCTTGCCATCGGCCTCGTACATGCCCTGCTTGGAGAACATCTGAACCGCCTGCTGTCCGCCAGACATGACGGCCGGAATAGATGTGATCAGGCCCAATGAGAGGATGTAGTAAGCCGCACGAGTGAGGTCGTTGCTCGGCGGGAGTGCACTGGTGATGGCATTGGGAAGGCTGCCGCTCAGGCTGTGCAGAATGTCGAGTCCGTAGCCAAGGGAGAGGAAAGCGATGGGGAAGTGGACGGTTGCGGGGTGGACTGGCTTCCTGTTTGAGTGTTAGCTTGGGTCGTAGTGCGATGCGCTGGTGGACAGGGTCAAACTCACGACATGATGGCTGGTTGTACTGTATACTTTTCGTTTGCTTGCAGCGCGAGTTTCGTGGATGTAAGAGGGTGGAAAGAAACAGAGAAGTCAGACAGATCTCAGGAGTCAGCTTGCGTCTGACGGCTGAGCTGTGCGATTATTATACCTTTTCGGACGTGCAACACACGGAGCCTGGCATCATCGGACATTGAATGGCTCTGATTGGCCACAGCACCGGCACATGCAGCCTTTCTCCGAACGCGATGGGCGTCCGGCAGGGATATTTTGGGGTTTATATTGGACTAAACCTAGCCGATGGGAGACGGATGAGGAACTCGCACGGCGGTTTGAGAGCGAGCTCCATCATTCGGAGCTCACGTTGTTCGCGTTGAACATACGCCGAATGCTCGTGGTCAATCTGTGCCAAGATCATCTACAAAGTAATTCGGTATTATTCGCGTTTTAGCTGTGCGCCTAGCGAAGAGTTGGGGAAGCAAGCTGTCTTCTCGTTCTCAGCTGCTGCTGCTGCGGCATCCGGGCGGTCTCGATTGGGTCTTGCTACAAGATCTCGAATATGACGACCGGTTTTCGAAGCTGATTGCTGTCGGACACTGACCACACTTTTAGTTGAAATGCTCATCACTGTTGGGATGGGAAGAAAGGACGAAAGAAAGCTTTACCCATCATTGAGAGCTTGTGCGGCGATCTCGTCCTGCTACGCACGCCCTGCGCCCTACCGTCTGTAACTATGTAACACATCTTTTGTGGGGATCTTAGGTTGCAGGTCAAAAGATAAGTGATACGCCATGGCCTATCTGTTCTCCGACTCTCACCTCATATACAGGTTTGTTTCAAGAACGCTCTCACACAACCTTTCCTCGCCCATTCATCACCTGTCTCGAGCCCGCCAAAATGTCTGGTGGAGCGCCGGTACCCGTACCTGTGGCGGAAAAGATCTTGTGCATCGCAGACCTGAAAGAGGCTGCCTCGAAGAAATTGCCATCGGGTGCCAGAGGTATGCCAGACGTCCCGATCAAAGATTGCGCCCGCAGACATGCAGACATTGGAAGACCACCGGCTTGCATACCACACGACGCGGTGGCATATCCACTCATCACAGTACTGACCAAGTCCAGATTTCTACAATTCCGGTTCCACCGAGCAAGTCACTATCAATGAGAACTCTGTGGCATACTCCAAGTACCGTGTCCGACCTAGAGTACTTGTCGATGTCTCCAAGTGCGATACCTCAACCGAGGTCTTCGGTCAGAAGATCAAATTCCCTCTCAGCGTCTCGCCTGCTGGTCTACAAGCCATGGCCCACCCAGACGGCGAGCTGGCCACCTCGAGGGCATGTGCCAAAGCCGGTGTGAATATGGGAATCAGCTCATATGCCAACTACAACATCAGACAGGTCAGAGAGGCAGGTCTGTCAGTCGGGCCCATCAATCACGCGATGCAGCTCTATACAATGCGCGATCGCGAGCTTGAGCTTCGTATAATTCGCGAAGCTGAGGAGCAAGGCTGCAAAGCCATCTTTCTTACTGCAGACTCGCCGGTTTTGGGGGTGAGATATAACGAATGGCGTAATGATTTTCGCACTCCTGAGGGTTTCGACTTCCCCATTCTAGATCTCACGAACGAAAAGATCCGGACCTCAACGCACGATTCGACTTTCTTGGCTTTCAACGATGACTCTCACAGCTGGCATCGCGATATCCCCTGGTTGAGATCGGTCACTAAGATGGAGATCTGGATCAAGGGCGTACTTACTGCCGAAGATACCCTAAAGGCAGTTGAGATGGGCTGTGACGGGATTCTTGTGTCTAACCACGGTGGTCGACAGCTCGATGGTGTACCCGCCACGTTGGATGCTCTGCCCGAATGCGTTGCTGCGGCGGAGGGTAGAATTCGAATCCACGTTGATGGGGGTATCAGGACTGGCACAGACATGTTTAAAGCGCTAGCTCTGGGTGCAGAGTGTTGCTGGGTCGGTCGTCCTGCATTGTGGGGGCTGGCGGTTAGTTATGCCGAAGGTCTTTCTTGACATCACATGATTACTGACATGTTTGCAGTACGACGGCCAGAAGGGCGTTGAGTTGATGCTTGACACATTCTACAATGAGTTCCGGCGTTGCATGCAACTCACCGGTTGCAACAGTGTCAGCGATATCACTCGGTTGTGCTTGGGACTTCACAGAACTGACGGTCCTTTGGCTAGACTCTGAGGCGATGCAATATGATCGATCATTATCTCCCAGCTCTGAGCTGGAAAGGCCGCTCTCAATGGTGATCAGCTGTATTCGAACGTGACAAATCTGCCGACACTAGCATACATACATGTCCAACCATCAGTGTCACAACCACTGGAACTGTCACTATCTTCGGCATATCATCATTCTGGATGTACCAGTATCGCTGATACGAGCTTCCATGCCTACATGTAGTCCACTGTCAGAGATACTTCCTCCAAGACATGGCGCTCTCGTCGGCATGGCTGTTATCCAAACGTGACAAATCCGCTGATGTGAGCACATATGCATCGATGGCTGTCGGGTATACCCACGATTAGAACAGGCGCTCTCACTGGCTCCCCATCGACGTGGATGTGCCGGTGTTGAAGACACATTGGATCAAAAAGTCCCGTGCCCAGGTATTTGTCGATCGAGCACATAGGCCACAGCACCCTTTCCGACATTCGGAGCAATCACTATGCTACCGATGAACCATCACTTCCACACCACTAACAATTATGCATCGCAAGCAGACAATCTCGTTCAATATTATTTCGTGCCTTAACCCAACCCTAACCCTTGATCACTTTCGACATGACCTCGATGTGTACAGTATACATTGGAAATTTGCGGAAGTCCTCCCGAATTCGTCATTGATACACAGTCTATTTATCCAACCATATTATATAATCGATACTTGACTTGGATGGCTATGTGGAAGGGGATCAATCGATCAATCGCACTCAACTGGAGCAACGGGAAAACCTTGGTACTGACTTTGAGAGTCGCACAACTTACACTTTCGTTTCGTTGGACAATTTTCAATAGAACTCGATCAAATCGTCAGCAAAGCATGGACGATCGGGACCAAGATTCTTATCATCATAGAACACAACCACTCTTTCGAAATCCTTCATCGATCGAAAGATCCAGTGCCATGATCAGATGTCGGAAGCTCAAGATTAAATTCACGGGTATAAATTCGAAAGCTGGAAATTCCTCTATCAATCAGTTGAATTGATCAACTGGTCAGATGGCCGAGTGTAAGCGATTTCCCTACCGTCACGAGCTCTGAGTTCGATTCCGGGCAACAAACACTGACAGTCATCCAGGGTTATGGCGCTAGCTTCAGGTACTCCTGTTGATACTGCTAGTGGAGCAATCCGCGTGGGTTCGAGTCCCACTCTGATCAATACTTCTTTTTGTCCTTTGCGCGGGCGTAAACTTTTTCTCAGCTGCTACGGAGAGGGAACAGTTAGACGCAGGCATTGTGGTTTGCAACGACTGAGCCGTTCACTGAAAGTCATTTACATGTGACAAGACAAGACACGATTTACTCGTTTGCGACCGACGTGTTCCAGCTGTGGTTTGGAAAGGCAGTCTGGCATTTCCCTAGTAGGTGATACTGGCACCAAGACAATAGCCTTGGCTGCCTCAACCGAGGACCGATAACCCACACCTAAACATGATTGCAGCATAGTAGCAAGAAAAAGAGAAACTGATTGCAATGGTTTCGATAAGGTCAGGCGAGAAGGCGATGAAAGTACCAAAGACGAATCATTGCAGCAGCCTGCGGTTCCGAACAACGTATCTTGATGCATATGTTAACGATTGCCTCTTAAACGCAGCCATCAGTCACATGATCTTCACACTCGCTCTCGGAAATGTAGATTAGATCAAGACCAAAGCAGTTCTCGGCTCGCTTAGAAGAAAAATGGACGACCGCAATCGACGCACGACCGCGGCTGATGACAGCTGGAGCGGGGTCCAATCGATCGACAATCTCTTGGGATCATCTGCAGGAGACACTGGCCAGGCATCTTATCTCACCACATTTTCAGGCTTACTCTATCGCTTACTCCAAGTCCTGTCTTGCCTGGCATATATCGAAGTCCAAAGCCCGCTGCCGTTCACAACTCTTCGCTGCCAGCCTCAGCCGTTGTGCCTCAACATGGCAAACAACGACATAACCTTGGCCGAGAAATTGGCCGTGATCCCTCATCTTGCTATTGGAATGTCCCAGGGACTCATTCGTTTGGCAACGAGATCGTTCACTACAAGCGACGGAAGACCGCCGACTGCCTACAAAGATTTCGTTTACGCCACCTTCCGTCACTTCCTCTCCAACGTGACCATCAAGCAAGAGAAATGGCTATCACCTTCAACAGAGACTGTCTACCTCAACTTCGCCCGTGACAAGAACTTCCAACCAGATACCGATGTTTTGCCCAGCGGGCTGAAGGTCCACTGGGTTGGCAACAAGTCCGCAGACAAGGTCTTCCTTTACTTCCACGGTGGTGGCTACGTCAATGCAATCTCTCCGGCGCACCTGGAGTGGCTTCTGGAGCTCTCCACAGACTTGTCCAAAAAGAAGCGTGTAGCAGCTGCGGTCGTCGGCTACACTTGCTCTCCGGAGGGTCAGTATCCCTTGCAACTCGAGCAGGGTACTGAAAGTCTCAAATGGCTTATGGAGACTCAAGGCAAGAAGCCCGAAGATGTATGCAACTCCAAGTGAACACTTTTCCCATGCTGTAGCTAAACTTCTTCTCCAGATCTTCATCGGCGGAGACTCAGCAGGTGGCAACTTGACTCTTGGTCTAATGTCCCACATCCTACACCCTCACCCTAACTTCCAGGAGAAACTCCGCATCAAACTTTCCTCCCCTCTCGCAGGAGCTATCCTCACCTCCCCGTGGTGCAAGTTCCCCTTCGAAGATGAATCTGCCATCAGGAACGAATTTAGCGATTTCGTCTGTAGAGTAGGAGGAGAGCGGTGGTCGTCGGCTTTCATGGGTACGTGATCAATTTCCATGACAGCAGAGTGCTGAGCTAATCCATGGCAATAGGCGACGCACAGCCAGACAACTACAATCAACCCTACCTAGCGTCTGCAGATTGGTTTTCTGGCATTGACAAGGTGGTCAAAGGCATATTCGTGTGGGGAGGAGCGCATGAAGTGCTGGTTGATAGCATTGACGACATCGCTCGCAAGCTCAAGTCCAGCTTTCCGGAAACAATCTACGTGCGCACTCCTGGAGCTGCCCACGTGGGATGGCTGTCGCATAAGCTCATCGGCATCAAAGGCAAAGAGGAAAGCCATGATGCCATTGAGAGCTTCATGGCTGATAGACTGTAGTTGGACGTCGATTGCGCAGAATGTGATGTCTCGATTCATATCTCATCCGACGAATTTCTGTAGTGTCTCGATAGAAGGCAATTGAGATAACAATTGAGCCCAACCTGATCGAAGCACAAACTACTGGAATGATGTAACTATCGCAGAACACAGCTTCGAAATGGCGCTTACGCCTGTCAGCAGACAACCAACATCATTGCCCTCTACCATACCCAAACTTAGCGGAGCATAGCATTATTCTTGTAATCGTTTTAGTCATATGCATATACATAATCTCAAGAGATGTATCGCTAAGCCGCGGTCGAGTTGGCAGCAACGCAAGGCACGCCAACACCATCTGCAATGCCGTCGCAGAGTACAATACCCTCCTGACCAGGGTTCGTCGGGCTCTTGAGATCGATTCCCTCTAGTCTGATGTTCTCACAAACCGCAGCCGGGCTGCACACCAAGCTGGCAACATCCTTACCCTCCTTGCCGCTACTGATGCCATGTATGTTCTTGAAAAGAATGTTCGTGATGTTGACCTTCGATGGCTCAGAAGCGCAGATCTCCGGGTCGATGTTGAAGTAGCAAGCGTCGAGGACGATGGGCCAGTCGACGTTCTCGATGTACATGCCGTCGTAAGTAATGTTGTTGATGTAGCCGTATCCGACGTCAGGGCCGGCCCAAGACTTCAGGCGAGCGCCGTTCTCGGCGTTCAGCATCGTCACGTTGGCGATGTATGCGTTCTCAATGTAGTCCAGGACGCCGGGGTACTGGCCGATCGAACCCATGCTGACACCGTGAGTTCCATTGCACCAGAGGTTTTCGACGTAAATGTCGCTGGTGTTGGGCTTGGGAGAGAAGCAATCGTCGCCAATATTGACTCTGCTGTTGGTGACACTGATGCCCTTGACGTTCAGCGTGTCCCAACCATCGGTGTTCTTGGGAAGAGCGGAGATGTTGTTGGACGTGGCCTCGATGAAGACGTTGTCGTAGGAGATGTCGTTGGTGCGGATGTTGAAGTTTGTCCAGCAAGGAGAGTTGAGCATCTTGATATCACTGACATCTACCTGAGTTGCGTTGTCGGTGAGGAAGAGAATAGGCCTGTAGTAGGTGTTGTTTTTGTCCAAGATCTCGCGGCCAGCAAAGCCATTGTACCTGTGTGATGCTGTTAGCAGACTCGTCGATAATCCTGGAAAGTACCAATGGAGTCAGAACTTACCATGCCTGTCCGTTACCGTTGAGCACACCATTTCCGGTCTCACTGTAGATCTTGATCTTCTCGCCACCCCAGACCCAGAAAGTGATGGACTTCTGGAAGTCGTAGTAGAAGTGGTTCTCTTGCCAGTACTCGATGTCATCCGTGAACTTGATCTCTCCATCGAGACGCAAGTGGATATCGTTCAAGAAGCTCAGATCGAGCTTCTTACCAATCACGTAAGTCGAGCCTTCCTTCAGGTAGACCGTACCTCCGTGGTTGGCCTTCTGGAAAGCCCACAACAGATCGGCAGAGACGTCGTCTGTGTCGTTCTTCGAGGCCCTGATGGTCACTCGGTGGCGATATTCTGGCTTGTTGCAGCCCCACTTGTCCTTGTGGTGCTTCTTGGGCGAACCACGGGTTTCCAGACCAGATGTGATGGCGGCGCCGAGTGGCATTGCCTCACGAGCTATGGTAGCTGCGGACGCCAGAGTCGCCGACAACGCAAGCAGGAAGCCTCGCATTATGACCACCGGATCTTGTGATTGTATGTGTAATATAGAGTAAATGTCAAGAAGCAAGACTGACTGCTCTGCTCAACGAGGGAGGGAAGGGGAACGGTAATTGACAACGTAGTCTCCTTACCATAACGGCTCTACATCTAGATATATGTTTTCACTTGCCATGGGCAATACTGGATCATGAAAAACATGATGATGTGACGGAAGAATTATTGATGGTAGAGTGCAAAGCACGGTGAACGACCAGGCTAAGGTTTTCCCGTCTTGGCTGCCATTGTGGACACTCGTGCGGAGACCCCAGACTTGCAGATCGTGGAGAATGTCAAGGCGAAACCATTTGATTGGTGCATATATACCCAGACATCATTACAAGCAAACGCCTATCATCAAGACATCGGTTAGCCGGCTGTGGCATGTCTTAGCCCGCCCAATTAGAGAAGGTAAACCCTCGCTTCCCATGCTTGTAAAGCTTTCTCCTCCCGGATGTGCTTGGTGTAATTGCCGATGAGCACGTGCGGCTCTCTGGCCATCACGTCTCTTCCGTTGACATCCTTCTTCCATTTTAGCACTTCCTTCGGAATGGTGAAGAAGATCCTATCTGTGGAGAAGTTCAATACCACGAGAGCCTTGTGGCCGTTCCAGGTCTCTTTTGTGTACATGTAGAGCTTTTCGTTGTCGCGGTCGAATACTTTGTATTTGCCGTGTACGAAGAGCTCCTCGTGGCGCCTGCGATACTTGATCATTGTGATCCAGATGCTCAGAGGGCTGTTGTTATCACGGAGCTGGCTGGCGGCATTGATTTGTGTGTAGTCATCGTGAACGGGAATCCATGGGCCTTCCGCCTGCTTCGTAAATCCAGCGTGCAAAGAATCGTCCCACTGCATCGGAAGACGGGTATTATCGCGACCTACATTGAGCACGCCATCGATTGCTTTCTGCAGCATGTATGGGTCATCTGGATCATCTTCGGTTTTACGCTCGACCCAGAGTCTGGCATCGATATCGCGAAACTCCTCAGGGCCGAAGTGGTCGGGCATATTGTGCATGCCTATCTCCTGGGGTGAAGATTAGTAGCATACATGCATGTATAATTTGAGGGCACATACCTGTCCTTGAAAGACAAACAGAGAGCCCGAAAGAGTTGTGAGCATGATGCATAACAATTTGCATGCTCGGTTCCAGTAGGGTGGGTTGTCAGTGACCCACCTTCGAATGCTTCGGAGCTGATCGTGATTCTTCCGAGGATGTCAGAACGCTGCCACTGCCACTGCCACATAAACTGACGGGGAGGAGGAGGAGTAGATATATGAAGAGGGAAGAGAATACTAACTTCGGCGAATGCGGTAGCCCATGCCCGACCGTCCGTCTCTGTCACAAGATTCTGGACTTTGGTAATGCAGTCTTTCATCTCCGGAAGGAGGTGGCCCTCGCCAATGTTCTTGACCATGTACTTGTCGACCTCATCCGGGTGATCATTGCCACCGAGTTCCTGCAACATGTCAGTAAACGAATTGCTCATCATTCTACCTTCGACCTGACCGCAAAGACATAAGCCTTGGGTCAACTCACCATCATGTCAAAGTCGAATGTCATGCTCAATTCGCGGCGGTCATCAAGCACGTATTGCTTCAGTGCCTCCGGATCTGTGCCTGGTAGCTCACCGACAAGGATTACATCACGGTCGAATTCATCCAAGGCGACCCTGCGCATTTCGTGCAAGTATTCGTGCATGCGACTCCCATTGAGACAATGCTCGCTCATGTCCTGGAATTCGTAATCGTCCTTCGTCACTCGCGCATCCGTGAACGTCATGTCTTTTGACATCCGGTTAGCAGTATCGACTCTGGAGATGAGGTGAGTATAAATGCGTGTAATGTACAACGGAAGTTAGTTTCGCTCACCTGAACCCAGAAACACCCTTCCTCATCCAGAACCTGATAGCGGAGTCGTAAACAGCGTTACGGCATTCCTCGTTCTCCCAATTGAGATCCGGCTGACACTCGAGAAAGCAATGCAGGTAGAACTGCCGGCGGGCTTCGCACCATGTCCACGCGCTACCGTGGATGAGGCAAGCTCGCCAGTTGGTCGGCGGCATAGGGAGACCGTCTGAAGTGATGATGTTGCCATGCTGGTCTTTCTTCGGGTCATGCCAAATGTACCAGTCGGCCTTGGGATTTTCTCTGCTCTTCGAGCTTTCCAAGAACCAAGCGTGCTGGTCGGATGTGTGGTTGATGACTAGATCCAGGATGATACGCATGCCACGGCGTTTCACTTCCCGGATCAAGTCGTCCATGTCCTGCATGGTCCCGAAATCAGGATCGATGGCTTCATAATCGGAGATATCGTAGCCGTAATCTTCCTGTGGGCTCTTGTAGACCGGGCACAACCAGACAACGTCTATACCGAGTTTCTGGAGGTAGCCAAGCTTCTCGATCACGCCTCTGATGTCACCGTGTCCTTTGCTGTTTGTTGTGTTGGAGTCTTTGAAAGAGCGAGGCCAGACCTGATAAAAAACTTTGTTCTTCCACCAAGTTCTGTTCTCTGGGCGCATCGCGCGTCGCTGACTTACTACAGACTTGTTCGATGGCAACCTCCAAGCTTGCCCAGCAAGTCTGGCTGGCCAGGGGAGTGGTCCGTGTTCACTGTGGGCAGACTCGTACAGAGAAGGGGAAGAAGAAGAGGGAGCGAGAGAGCCTGGATCAGACATGGACTTACGTTGTTGTTGTTAGGTTGCTGAATTGCTGTTTTTCCTTAGCCTATCAGCTTTGGATGCGATTTGGCTGATGGCGATTCGGATACAGCAGAATGCAGTGTGTGAGGTGTGGAAAGTAGATCATACATGTTAGTGTGCGTGACTGCGCCTTTTAAGTGTGGAATCGTACCGCATTGCCGTCAATGAGATTGATGTTTGTGTGTGATTCTGCCGTCAATGTTAGTTTCTGGAGGACCTACCCTACATGGCCTTCGTAGGCATGATGGCGATGATGCTTGCTACTTTGATGCTTAGGCATATTTGTTGGCGATGATCTTGTCACTTCAGCTTATGAATGCGCCGTCTTACCGTGGGTCTGTCTATTGCACGTCAAACTTCCTGTAGCGCAAGGATGTGTCGTTGGGGAAGAAGAATGCAGGAAGGGTGGTGAGGCAAAGACTCACTTGACGACTCGACGTCCGCCGCAGCCATTCGCACAGCTAGGTCCTTGGCGTTGGCGATAGATCTCAGAAGTGAACGATTCGAGTATCTCCTGCATGTGGACATCTCATTCTCTTAGAAACAGGCACTTGACGGTATGAGTTGCTTAGTGGTTACAATGTGAATATGCATATATGATCTAAGCAACGAGAAGAAAACTCACATGGCAGGCCTCCCGTTAACAACACAAGAAGCGATCGAAATACACCAAAAGATAAAAACGGACTCACCGGACGGCGAGTCGTATAACTAGTTATGGTACAACTGGGAGTCGACCCCCCAAGTTTGTGGCCCTTCAAGGTAGCAAGATATGGACTCAAGTCAAGCAGTCGGATTCGGCCATGAACAAAGGTTGGCCTTGGTGGTGCGTGAAGTGATGTCCCACGAATCTGCGGCCTTGGTGACAAAAAAGGACACAGCTATGGCAAATCATGATCTAGCCTAGGCTATAAAGTGGAGATATTAGACCGCATCAAAGCAAAAACTGATGGTTACATGTTTTTCCTGTGCTGCTGCCGCTAGACTTCAGCCGCGACCAGACTCTGCAGTGCCTCCAAATATATCCCAGACGGCTCCTCAGACGCTGGTTGGCTGGTGCCGTCACAGCCCGGCTCTCTTGGCACTTGTTTCAGGCCGATCGAAGCGGCATCGTTCTTCCGCCTTCCGATCTCGAGAGTACCTAGTGCGTGCCACAGTGCGTGCTGGGATTCTTCCATGTTTGTTCGCTTCGCTTCGCTTCTCGTGCGCAGGCATGGGCATGGGTCGGGTTTCAAGGTTGCGTTCATGTACGTGATATCTGTGGCCTGACATTACCCTGATGCTGCTGACGTAGGGACATGTAGGAATAGACATGAGTTCTGCGAGACGAGAACGAGAATCCCGTGTTTCTTTACTCTTGCTCTATTAGCCACGGACCGAGGATACTACTGTACTTACACCTATACTTAGGCGAGACCTGCAGAGCTTTTACTTCTACTGGAGGCTGTACTATGTACCAGCTCTGCGGGGACCAGATTTCACCTTCCTATAGCTGCCTAATCCTGATGATCATCAAAATCATCCTTGACTTAACGCTTTACAACTTTGCCAAACAACACAACACGCAAAGCAAAATGTCGTCAATGTGAATACGTCTTTGTATTGGTGGTGATATGATCCCCGACGGAGCAGTCCCGCGAGACAGGCATGCCGCGGGATGCAGATTGATTTGATATATCTTCCTGGCACGGCTGGATGCCGGACAGGCATATTCGGCTCATCGGACTCTTATTTATCTGTTTGTCGACCGCTTGGCCACAGCTTCCACAACACCCCTAGCCCTAGAACGTCATGAAGATTTAGGAATGAAGATTGACGACATGGATACCTACAGTATCGTGGCTGCTTACAAGGGCGTGCAAGTGGTCTCGAACTCGGACCGTCGCGCAAACAGTTTCTAGATTCTCATGCCTGCCTGCCTGCCTGCCTGCACAAAGGAAGCTGTCCAGACACCAGCGAGAGCATCTTGATACCGCCCTCAAAGGCTATTAGGAAAAACAATAATGTTGGGGACGGGGAAAGGCAGCATATCAAGGTCAGACCCGCCAGTCTGGCCAGTCGCATGGCAGTATCGTGGGTGCATTTTATTCTTGGCCGTGCCAGGACCGGAGCCGTGGCAGAGCAGAGCTGCAGATCGACGCTCGTGTTGCGGCACGCACAGAAGCTTAACCCGTGGTCCACTCCACTGCTCGGCCGCGACCAACTAGGTATCCATCTTTTTGCCTCGCCCATTCCATCTTTCCTCGTTCTGCCTTGCCGTGTCTGCTATCGTTACTCCCAACATCCCGTTCTTGCATCTTAGACGACCGGAGTGCGACACCTTCTTCGACAGCCATCTACGACGCTATTTACCGCAAAGGCGAGACAGCCTCACCATCACTACAGTACATCCGCACCGGTACTTGCTTTGGCGAACTCAGCCACCAATCCTCGTTTAGGCCAGCCACCCGCCTGCGTTGTGCTGACTAGAGACGTGAGTACCCGGCCCGTTGCCTGATATACACCATCCTACTCCAAACGAAGACACTATTACGACGCTCGTCTCGCTTGACTTTAGCTGACTTCCGCAATGCGATAGATCTGCGACACTACTCTCGACTATTTCACGCTCTTGAGCGTTGCACTCTACTAGCATCGCCTTTCATTCTTTTTCTTCGTCTCTCGCTGCCTGGATGCAGCCTTGCACCATGCCTTCATTACGATCTATCCTCCTTCTGGCCCTGCCGTTGGCACCGACTGGCTTTGCACAACAACCCGCGGATTTCCAGGCGCTCGTACACGATGTACCTAGCGAGTCTTTGCGCGTCGCGCTCGACAAGCTCGGTCCCAAGTACCGCGAGGGTGTGTTCGAAGACCACCACGATGCCATGAACGCTGTGCACCAGGACAACCCGGTGTTGGCTGTCAAGCTCGCCGAGATGGCCCGACAGGATTCAATCGTGAACGCGGAGCTGCGCCGACGCCAGGACGACAGCAGCAACAGTACTACCACTACTGGTGCGGTCATCGTGACGGACTCTACAACAACGGCCGTGAGCGTCACGACGGTGACTTCTTCAGAGGAAGAGTCGACACAAGGTCAGTCGTCTACCAGTGCTTCTGCGACCGCTTCCGAAGTCGAGAGCACGACTTCGCAAGGTGAGAGTTCGACGTCTCCTGCCCCATCCGAAACTGAGACGCCTACACCTTCGACAACTGCCCGGAGCACCACACGCGAAGAATTCAGCACCCGCGAGGCGTCTAGCACTCAGGAGGAGTCCAGCACCCAGGGTGAGTCAGCCACCCGCCAGGAGTCCAGCACTCAGGAGGAATCAGCCACCCGCCAGGAATCAACCACACAGAGCGAAACATCTGCCGAGCCAACCTCCACGAGAGACACCGAGACGACCTCCACCGAACAGCCCGAGAGCACCACAGGTCAGCAATCACCCACGAGAACGACCACCAGCGACGAGGAAACCTCTAGATCGAGCACCGCCTCTGAGACTGCCAGCGAGACTTCGGCGGATGAAACTTCTGAAGCCTCTACGGGCGGTAGCAGCACGGCGAGCGCGACCGAGAGTACTTCTACCATCGCATCTTCTGGCGCCTCTTCCGTGACATCGAGTACAGAGTCTTCGAGCGATGAGCAGGAATTAACGTCTTCTTCAATAGGGTCAAGTGCCAATGACGCTACGACCGTCCCCATTACAACCACCGATGACAATGGAAACACCAGGACAACATCGCTGGTGGCATCTTCCACGTCCGAGGCTTCCCAGCCGCCACCCGAAACCACGACAGACGAGGCAGGCAGCACGATTGTCAGCACGCCGCCCGCTATCACCAGCGCTGTGGAGACCGGAGACAACAACAATGACCAGGAGAGTTCTGCCGATGCAACGCAGACCGGCGTGCTGATTCCTATTGTCATCTCTTCTACCGAAGAGGGTGGAAGTGTCGTACCCGTTACAACTTCTGCTTTCGTGAGCTCTGCTAGCGAGAGTGTTGATGTTGCCATTACTACTACTGACGATTCTGGCGACGTCCGCACGACATCAACTCGTGTCCCTGCCGCAATCGTCACGTCCACCAACGACAACGGTGATGCCGTGACCAGCACATCCCCAATTGCAAGCGTTCAAGTCAACTCGGGTGGCGAAATCATCACCTCTGGTCCTGCACCTGGCGTGACCTCGCGCCCGACCAGCTCTCGCAACGGAAATGGCAATGGAAACAACAACAATAACAACAATGACGATGACGATAACATCACGACCACCGATCGTGTTGGTAGTTCCATCACACTCTCAGATGCTACCGTCGGCGCCGTTATTACCACGACCGACGGCCGGGGGTCCACATATGTCACCACAATCACTCCCAGCGGTGACCGCGTCTCTCAACTCGTTTTGAGAACCAGCACCCTTGCTGATGGAGGTCTTCAGACGATCACGAGCTTCGCAACTGTTGGCGCCGGAAATGCCGCTGCCGCTACAGCGTCCTCCGAGCAGGCCACTTCGACAGGCCGCGGTGATCCAAGCCTGCAGGATAGTATGGCGGCGAACCCTCCCCGCTACGCTCCCGGAGTGGCTGCTCTTATCGCGGTCGCATTCGGCGTTGTCGTTTTCTTGTAAACACCATTTGTTTAGAGAGGCGCGACCATCGCCGCTTCTACTCTCTTTCCTTGTCGACAAATGTACATGGAGATGCACATTTTCCACACCGATACGCATAACGAAAAAGGGCCTCTCGTTTCCATTTCTTTTTCCCTTCCTGCATAGCGACAATGGGATACTTTTTTTAATGAGACATGGGAAAGGGAAGGGACCCGCAAAGGACTTAAACAGGGCAAAGGGAAGGGGGTGTTTTGGCTGCTTTTTCCGATTTTCTGTAGATACGAAGTCTATACGCTGCACATGAAATCATCAACAACACGAAGCTGCTGATCAAACGTTTATCTGAATGATCAATGATCTCACACCGCCGCTGGTTCGAAGCCATTTTGCAGGCGCTGCAAGTCATGCACCGTGGGCACCCTATACTATGCGTTCATACAAAGTTAGATAGCACGCTCTTTAACCGATCTTCAACGGGGTTGGAGGCGTTTCGGCCACCGTTTGTGGATTTTTGTGGAAAGCAGTGTGGCTGAGAGCACAGATCTTCGGTCGACTCAGCGCGAATCCCACGTCATTCGGCGCTGCAGATTGCGCAGAAAGTGGCACTACCTCCATGCAGCCAAGGAAACAAGAACCTGCTTGCCCAAGAGAGAGCTGTCACTGCTCCGGCCTGCGCCTCACTCGATTGTGTCAGTCTGTCACGCATAAAATACCACCCGCCTCGCCTCCCTTCTCTGTACCACACACACACATCAAGCGAATACCCTTCTTGATCCCTCCGGACTCGCAAGCCTTTTCCAACTTGCCACGCGCATTCCGAATCCGAACAACAAAACAAACAAAGCAATCAACAACAACACACCAAGTACCTAGCCAAGGCTAATACTCGACGCTCCGCGGACGAACACCCTCACCCACTCTATCCCCTCCATCTACCAATCAAGCAACAATGGGTCTCATGTGGACTAAAGGCTTTGGCGGAAAGCACGCCGGTAAGTCAAGGCCTTCTTCACCCCCGGGCTTGATGTCTCTTGCGCGCCATATAGAGACATCACCTCACCATCATCAACATCAAAAAAATCACATGTCTGACATGATTTCCAGGCGGCGGAGTTGTCATCGACAAGCACGGTGCCCGCAGAGCTCCCTTCAGGTTCTCTTTCAAGGGCCTCAACTGCTTCAAGTAAACCACTCACCTTTCAATTTGAGAGGACTGGGTATGCTTTGACAGCATGTTGACGATGGATACGGTCCTGATGGGACAGCGATGGAGTTTTCCCTTTTCTTTTACGGTTTTCGGAAAGGGTGGCTTTACTTTTTTTGTCTGTGGTTTTGAAGCAATATGGATACCTCATGCATGATGCATTTCTCTTTTTACGACTGGAACGCGGCGGGGATGAGGTTGGTTTACTCGGGTGGAGTGGCTCTAATAAATACGCATTGTACTCCAAATACTGCTGTACTGTACGCTTCAGAATTCTGCGCGCTATGAGGGTCATAAAGTTCGGCGCTTCCACGCCCGAATGCAAGCGAACGACCTTGACGTTGTTCTGTCACGTAAGACCGATTTGCCAAGAAGAGATCACGTTCCTGCTTTCCCATCTCCCGCCTCCACCGACACAACACTACAACTTACTCTCCCTCACCGCGCCATCGCCAACCTCAGTCTTCGCCTGATCTCTTAGGATCTTCCGCAGGATCTTTCCAGACGGGTTCTTAGGGATGGCGTCGACGAATTTGACACCGCCGGCCAGCCTCTTATGCTTGGCTACCTTGGTTGCCAACCACGAGGCAATCTCCTTCTCCGTGGCGCCCTTGCTGTTTTCTTGCAGGGCGATGTAAGCGCGCGGCAGCTCTTCGCCGTTGATGGTGACGCCCACAACGGCGGCGTCCTGTACGGCCGGGTGGTCGAGTAGGAGGGCTTCGAGTTCGGCCGGGGCGACTTGATTGCCTTTGACTTTGATGAGTTCCTGTAGAAGAAAAAAACCGAACGTTAGCGAAAGCCTCGCAATCAACACACTCGGAATTTCGATCTCCCCAGGACCGACTTACCTTCATGCGATCAACAATATAGATGAACCCCTTCTCGTTCCTGAACGCAATGTCACCCGTCTTCAACCACCCATCCGCCGTCAGCGTGTCCCGCGTGGCTTCAGGCTTGTTCCAGTACCCCTTCATCACATTCGGTCCCCGGACCCAGAACTCTCCCCTCTCACCCACGCCCACCTCTTTCCCGTCTTCGCTCACAATCATAGCCTCGATGTTAGGGTTCAGCTCTCCAACCGTGGCATCCGTCGCAACAGCCGTCGGCTCCATGCCGCACGCGCTGCAAGTAATCTCCGTCATCCCCCAGCCTTGCTTCAAATTCACCTGCCCCTGCGGCCACAAGCCCTCAAACTCCTTCTGCGGCTCGCTACCCAACGGCGCCGCGCCGCAGCCAGCGCTCTCGACAGACGACAGGTCGAACTTGCGCGCTTCAGGGCGCTTGGCCAGCGCGACGACAATCGGCGGCACCAGCGTCAGGCCCGTCACGCGGTAGTCCTGGATGTGGTGCAGCATCTTGCCGAAATCGAACTTCTGCATCACGTAGACGGGGATGCTGCGCCGGGGCGCCGACACGCAGTGCACGGTCTGGCCGTAGGCGTGGTACATGGGCAGCATGGAGAGGCCGACGCTGCGCGCCGCGACGGCCTCGTGGTCCGGGTCCAGGTTGGCGACGTGGTCCGTCTGCATGCAGTTGCTGACGTAGTTCAGGTGCGTGATCTGCACGCCCTTGGGCACGCCTGTCGTGCCGGAAGAGTAGTTGAGCACGACCGTCTGGTCCATTTGCGCGCGCGAGCTGAACTCCTGCCAGCGGTAGCGGGCGCCCTCTTCAGGCGAGGCCAGCAGCGTGGACCAGTGCTGGATGGTGCCGCCGCGCGAGGGCTTGCCCTTGCCGTCAAAAGTGGCGTAGCCGCCGTCAAAGCTGAGGATCTTGTCTTGGGGGAAACCGATGCTCTTTGCCGCCTCGAGCGCCGTGTCCAGCGACCCTTCGGCCGTGATGAGGAATTTGGCTCCGGTGTCTTGCAGCTGGTACGCCAGCTCTCTCGCCACGTAGGTCGGGTTGGCACCGCTGAAGATTCCGCCTGCCATGATCGTGCCGATCAGCACAACGGGGAAGAAGATAGTGTTGCCCGAGTAGAGCAGCAGTCTGTCGCCGTCTTGGAAACCTCGGGCCTTCAGGCCTGCGGCGAGCCGCTTCGACCATTCGCGGTAGGTTTGATTTGAGAGGCAGTAGGAGGGTTGGTCGGCGTCGAGGAAGACGGGCTTGTCGTCTAGTTTGTCGTCTTGGCTGCCGAAGAGGTAGGTCGGGAGGGAGACATTGGGGATGTCAATATGCCAGCGTGATTTCCAAGGCATGTTTGCGGTGTGTGAGACGTGCAACTTTTTATGGTAAGCCTAGCTCTTGCGAGTCGTCTTCCCAACACACGATCCAAACGATGTGTTGCCTGTTGACTGTTGTTGCCAATTTTTCCGTGTAAACTTTTCCAGACGATCTATGCAAGTATGGTTGAGATTGAATGAGAGAATGCAATGGAGACTGTTGTGACCTACCTTGTATCACCCGAGGCCCACAACAGCCTTTATCAGACAAAGCAGTAGCCGACATTACCGATAAACGACATGGCTATGTAAGACTGCGAGACGACCACCGAACCGCGGTTAAACAGGCATGTCATTCGCCTAGATGCAGCGCCATGCCTCTCACAGCCGTCTGCACGCCTGGTGGAGATGGAAGAGGAGGCGTCGGCCCCGGCCCCAGATGATGCCGAAAGGTGTGGGGCGCGACCGTTAGTGTGGAACGTGGGACATGCGGGGAAATTCACACAGAGCGAAATGGGAAAAGTTCAGGAAGAGAAGGCCTCGGCACAACATGATGATGGTAGTGTAGTAGAAGGGGGTATCATAAATGCCAATCCCAGACAAGCTACAGACTGGGATATGGTCGTGTCGTGCGTGAAGATGGACTTTTGTGATTGACTGCTCGAACTCAAAGCCGGATCCACCAAAGCAAAGCCATGGGCGCCTGATAACACCTGCCTGTCTTTCAGAGTTCGCTGTTGTGTACGCTGAAACGCAAAAGGAAACGCTTAGTTCTCGGCAGAGAGAGCCTTGATCTTCTGCTGGATCTTCTCCTCGCGCTGGGCCTTGGTGAGCTTGGCCTCGCGGTACTTCTTGCTCTCGGCCTTCCACTCGTCCTTGGACTTCTTGGGGCCCTCGGACTCGACCTTCTTGAAGGGGTCCTCACGGATCTGCTTGTGGGCCTCCTGGTAGAGCTCCTCAAGACCGTCGGCCTCAATCTCGTCGTCGATGTAGCCAGTGAACTGGGACTTGTAGCGCTCCTCGTCGTCGTCGGCGAGGGTCTCCATGTACTCAGCGACGTGGCCGGCGAAGATGTACTTGCGGAGGGTCTCGGCGTCGAGCTCCTTGGACTCGATGTCGTAACCGGGGAAACGCTTCTCGGAGTGGGGGATGTAGAGACCACCGTCGGAGGCACCCTTCATGGCACCGAAGACGCGGGCACCGGTGGAGGTGCGGACAAGACCGACGTCGAGGTAGCACTTGAAGGGGCGGCGCTCCTCACCGTCAACCTCGGCGGGCTCAGTCTCGGTGAACTCGCCATCAGCCTCCTCAACACCAGTGAAGGCCTTGTCGAGGCCGAGCTTGACAAGGGCGCGACGGGCGACCAGGAGACCGACGCAGTAGGCGGCGGCCCAGTTGGTAAGACCGTGGGTGACGTCGTAGGCCTTGAGCTCGTGGGCGTAGGCGGAGACGAAGACCTTGTCGCCGGTGATCTCGGAGGTGACGATCTGGGCGATGATGTCGCGGTTGGTGAAGCGGATCACCAGGCGGTACTTGGGCGCATTGTACTTGTTCTTGGCCTGGGTGACGAGGCGCTTGCGGGCGTAGTAGTCGGTCTTACCCGCGCGTCTGCGGGCGTACTTCACCTGGTAACGGCTGGTGGGTTGTTAGCATTTTGCAGTGAGGCTGTCAATGAGGGAGGGATTGCTTACCTGAAGTAGGCGGAGTTCTTGACCAACTTGGTCTGTAGAAATCCTCGAGTCAGCAATTTGCGCTTCAGGACCACCCCCGAAGCATCTTGCAGCGACTCATCGCGGTGTGTGTGGTGTGCGCGAGCATTGTTGGCGCTCGGCGGGATGCGCGATACTTACGAAAGGCATGTTGGCGGTGTTGACTGCTGTAGGCCGGTCTTGTCGGAGGGAGGAAAGCTCGCAGCGATCGCAAATTGTGATAAATTCAGAATTGGTGGGCTGCAATAAGTTCGCCAAGACTTGTCGACTTGGAGAAAGCGGACCAGCTCACTCACAGCTGCCATTCTGGCCATTGCCCGAACTTCAATCAATAAAATGCAGCATTGATTGACTCATTATTCAAATCGCTTTGACGAGTACTTGAGATTTTCTCATGGAAGACTATCCACTTCATCCATCTGGTTCATGAGTCCAAAGTATTGCCACTTTGCTGATTACTCTCACAACCCAGCGCTGCGCTCTAAAGGAAGGCACCACGTCGATTCTGCTGTCTTTTATTGCCCAGACTAAGGCTCGCGCATACTGCTTCTTGGTTCTTCAATCCGACAACTATAAGCTGTATGGCTATAAATCAAACAAACAATGTTGCTTACATGTACCTAAGGTAAAGTATCGACGGGCCTGACCTATCAGTGAATTCCTCGATTCATCATTGTCTATTGGCATGCTGCCACTGATAATCTCCTAAACCTCTTACAATAACATGTGCTTAGCAAAGACTAATATGTAGTTCTTATTCAAACGAAACATATGCTATCCAGTTCACGCCCTCTTACGATCTTACGACTTCATACCCAGCCTACGAGTCATACCGTCGTCCACAGACCTGCTCGATGCGGATTAGCGCGATCTTCACATATACCCCCGGCCTACAGGCCACCGCATGTCGCTTCTACGGCCAAAGTTACAAGGCTACAGGCGGTCAACGAGACTTGTCTTATCGCTGCTTGTTGTCCAGCCGGGGAGATCTGTGATGCCCAGCCGAGATAACCATTGCCGGGCCTGCATTGCATATCATCATGCGCGTGGCATGTTGTGGACGCATAGACTATACTGACCTCTCCTCATCTCGCATCTTGCATTTTGCATGTACATGTATTCACTGAGCGACGCATTCTTCTTGAGACATCACAATGGGGGACAAAGGGGAAGAGTATGAGCGCAACTACGACTCGCGACAAGTCTACAACTCAGCACGTCCGGCTGGCTACGACGATGACGATGTCTTTGGCCACGAGGAAGGTCACGACATTCGCTACAAAACACTCACATGGCCTATGGTAGCTGTTTTGATGATTGCCGAGATTGTGTCAAACGGTAGAGCTACTTGATTGGAACAACAACTTTGACACTGGCTGACATCGCACGAAAAAGGCATGCTCTCACTCCCATCCTCGCTCGCAGTGGTGGGAATAGTGCCAGGTATCATCCTGATCGTCTTCCTCGGAGTCTTTGCAACCTACACCAGCTGGCTGCTCGTGAAGTTCAAGATGAACCACCCGGAAGTGCACACCATGGGCGACGCAGGTTTCATCCTCTTCGGACCCGCCGGACGTGAAATCCTGGCGTTTGGGACTGTTGTGTTTGCTATCTGCGCAACTGGCGGCCAATTACTGGCCGGACAAATCGCACTCGCGTCTCTCAGCGACAACAAGCTTTGTACCATGCTCTACACCGGTATCTTCGCGATTCCGACACTCATCTGCTCTTTCCCGAGGACCTTCGATGGGCTCAGCTGGCTCAGCATCGGAAGCGTGTGTAGCATCGCAATAGCCGGTATCGTTGGGATGATCGGTGCCGGCCTCCACCCAGAACCAGGTAGAGAGTTCGACATCGTCCAAACCACAACCTTCTACAACGCCTTCATCTCCGTCACCAACCCCGTCTTCGCCTACGCAGGCCACTTCATGCACGTACTCTCATCGGCCATCCCCCTCTTCCGGCCCAAGAAAAAGCAACCACTGAGAAATGCGAGCTAACACTCCCAATAGGTTCTTCATCCTCGTCTCCGAAATGCGCCGTCCCCAAGACGCCATGAAAGCCGCCTACACGCTGCAGTTCACCGCTACGAGCTACTACGTCGTCTTCGCCGCCGTCACGTACGTCTACATAGGCAGCGCCGTCGCCTCGCCCTCCTTCTCCTCCCTGCCGCCCGTCTGGCAGAAAGCGGCCTACGGGATCGCGCTGCCCAACTTCCTGATAGCGGGCAGCCTGTACGCGCACACGGCGAGCAAGCTGGTGTTTGTGCGCATCTTCCGGCGCTCGGAGCACTTGCACTCGCACACGGTTCTCGGGTGGGGGGTGTGGGTGGGGTTGGTGGTGCTGATGAATGCTGCAGCGTTTGTGCTGGCGGTTGGGGTGCCCATTTTCAATTATTTGATTGGGATCGCGGCGTCGTTGTTTGCTGCTTGGTTCACTTATGGGATGTGAGTATATTTTTTTCCCCCTGTTGGATTGCTGTGTTGGTGTTGGAGTTTGATCAAGAAGCTAACGAATCTCGCAGTGCTGGTTTCTTCTGGCTTCATGATGAATATCACTATGGTGATGGTACGTATGGGTGGCGACGCAAGTGGTTTCAGACGGCGCTTTGCGTGGTCACGATTGTTGTTGGGGCTTTCATTTGCGTGGCGGGAATGTATGTCACCGTCAGAGCGATTGTTGAAGCGTACGAGAGCGGGGCCATCGCTACGCCGTTCGCGTGTTAGAAATACGATTGAGAGTTATATTGTATGTAATTTGTATTTTGGAGATCGATACACGATCAGTTCATCACAGTATCGACAATCTACTTCAGCGCCTCCCTCGTGTCGTACGTGTACTTCAAGTCGAGATGCCAGTAGTTCGCAGTCGTCGGCTTCGCAATCAACCAAGCCTCGTCCAACGCATCGACAACCTCCTTCGGAAGCGGCCCCTTCTCAACATCCTTCAAATTGCCCTCGAGCTGGGCCTGGCTGGAAACACCGATGATGATGCCGTCGTTGCCGCCGTCCTTGATGTTCAGATCCGAGTGGTGCAGGACCCATCTGAAAGCCGTCTCGAGCAGCGTCAGGTTGTGCTTTTCGACGACCGGCTCGATGATGCGCAGAGCCTCGAAGGTGGCGTCCTTGAAGTAGCGCTTGCGGTAGGCGCTTCCACGCGTGCCTTCAGCGTCGCTGAAACGGCCGCTTTCAGGCACGTCGGTGGTCTTGTATTTGCCGCTGAAGAGACCGCCGGCTACGGGGTTGTAGACGACGACGTCTAGGCCGTAGCGGCGGCAGGTGGGAATCAGCTCGGCCTCGATGCTTCGAGTGATGGCGTTGTACTTTGGGAGAGGTTAGGAGACTATATGTGAGTGAAGAAGGGCACTTCAGGAAATACTAACCATTCCTTGGTAGATTGTCGGTCTGACCCAGTTGTTGTACTTGCAATGCATGACGACTTCGGCGACCTCGAAAGCAGTGAAGTTAGACAGACCCAGCTGGACGAACTTGCCGGCCTTGTGAAGTTCATCTAGCTTCGCGAGAGTCTCCTGGAAAGGCACACTCCTGTCGGCAGCGTGCAGATAGAAGATGTCGACGCAGTCCGTGCCGAGCTCCTTGAGAGACTCGTTGAGCTTCTCCTCGACCTTTGCGGCTGCGTGAGCACCGGGAGAGAAAGGGTACCACTTGGTGGCACAAGCCAGACCACGGTCCTTCCATCCAGCCTCACGAGTGAAGGCCTCCTGCTTGCCGCCGACATAGACTCTGGCTGTGTCGATCTCGTTGTACCCGGCACCTTGGAAAGTGTCGAGAATCTTCTTGTATTCGTCAATGTCGGTGATTTTTGCGCCTTCGGACACATCGGGACTGTAAGAGTCATTAGCATTGGGAAAGTTCATGAAAGATCGATGGTGATGGAGGTATACCCCATGGTCATTGTCCCGAGGATGACACGAGGCTTGCCAGTGCTAGTGATGAGAGGCATGTTGAAAGGCGGTGTTGATGTGAAAGATCGGAGCGTTGGTTTCGATGCAGAGGCTAGGTTCAATGGTTGGTGTGGAAGATGGGCCGAGATTGATTGCAACCTCTTGAACATATATATGCGTCGAAAATGGAGATATCGGACGTAGAGTGTGTTACTTTCCGTTACTCGCTGTAGGATTGTAGATGACAGGATTGGAAACAAATGGATACAGTAGATGGCGATCTTGTTGTAACCCCACTTCAACACCTTGAACACGAAGCCCCAGCGTCACTCACATACACGTGACCTTTCTTGAATCGGCTTTAGGAGGTAAGAGATTCGAGATTCGAGAAAGATGAGGCCAGTGTTATCAGAAGCCCCACGCGCGCGGTGACGCGATGCACTACACCAGGACTAGGCCGATCTCGTCTGTGTGCATGGTATAGATAGTTGCCGTGCTGCCTCTTGCATGCATGTAGTGAACTTGGCTCGTGACTTCCACAGCCAAGACTGATGCCTCTCATTCACTTACATGTCTTGGAAGAGAAGAAGGGAAGGAGCGTCAGTCGTGCAGTGCAAGACTCGGCATGAATAATAGGAACAGCTGTCTATCCGCCAGTGCCGGCCAAACCCCCTAAGGCTGACGCCGCTCAGGCCGCTGTACAATCCCGAAACCATCAGCTCCTACGTACCACCATGTCCCTGGAAGCCCGGGGGTTCAGTCTGATGCACGACAAGAAACATAGACACCACCCACCCACCCACCCAACTCCTACATCAAGTACCACCCAAAGCACGCCATCCCATCCAACCACTCCGAGCCCCCCACGCCCTCTTCACGTGCGCCCTAGCCGCAACACTAACCAGCACGCCTGCAAGACAACTGCTCGCTTGCCCAGCGCCCATCTGACACTAAGGCCCACCTGCTGTACATTCCACACATAAAAGCCAGGAACCGCATGGATGTCTAATAGGGCCTTCCAGCGCCATGGGCCCGATTCCTCCCTTCCTGGTCTCCAAGTGCTCGACAATCGCCGTCAAGACGCTTCTTCGCCAACAGGCTCGAATAGCGACTTAGTACATCTATCACATGACGGCAGCAGACAACCCTCCCCGTTCGAGCAACTCCCACATCCAGACAGCTTCGGCAAGACTGGCAAAGGAAAGGAAGCTGTTGACGACGACGACGATAGCGACTTTGGTACTTGGGACGACGACGTTGAAGACCACTCAGGCGCAAACGACACAGACATGCCTTCAGACCTTCGACCAGGGAGGTCATCCCAAAACCTACCGTTACTCGCCGGCGACAAGCAGGGCGACTACGATGAAGAAAATGCTCCAACACATACCAGGCCAAGCCGATTCCGCGAGCGGGACTCGGAGGCATTGGCAAAGCAGGCAACGAAGAAGAGATATACATACGCGGCATGCTTCTTGGTTGTGTCATTGATCAGTTTTGCCGTTCAGACGGAGACGGCGGTATACATTCAACATAATCTGGGATGGAAGAAGGCGTATTGCATGCTGTATGTTGAACGTTGAGAATACCGGATCGCCATTCAGCGCACCTCACTAACACATCTTTAGCTACTTCACACATGGCTCTTGGGCTGTCCTATGGCCTACACAACTTCTGATCCTCCGTCTGCAAAAGTGGCAGCAACCCTGGCCCCAGTTCTGGCGGCGCCATGTTGAGATCCTTCGCTCAACCGCGCAAATGATCGAGCACCGAAGCCTCAACATTCCGCCTCAGCACGCGAAAAAGTCACCTGTTCCGTACATGCTGCGTACGACCGCGCTCGTGACATGCGCCCTGACAGTCGCCGGTGGCAGCTGGTACGTCGCAGTCGATCTCACTACCGCCTCGGATCTGACCGCCATCTACAACTGCTCCGCCTTCTTCGCATACGCCTTTGCCATTCCCATGCTGTCCGAGAAGCTGCGATGGAGCAAAGTCTTTGCCGTCGCCGTCGCGATCGGCGGTGTCCTCATCGTAGCATACGGCGACACCGACACAGCGAAACACGGCTCCAAATCCGGCGGCGGCACAGGAGGTCCCGATGCACCCGACGAGAGCGAGGCGTCCAACCGATTCCTCGGAAACATGGTCATCGGCGTCGGATCCGTGCTGTACGGCTTCTACGAAGTCCTCTACAAGAAAGTCGCCTGCCCGCCCGAGAACTGCAACCCGAGCCGGGGCATGATCTTCGCAAACACCTTTGGCAGCTTGATCGGTACTTTCACCCTGCTGGTGTTGTGGATCCCTCTGCCGATCCTGCACATCACCGGAATCGAGACCTTTGAGCTGCCGCAGGGCAAAGCCGCGTGGATGCTAGCCATCTCCGTGCTTTCCAATGCGACTTTCTCGGGCTCCTTCCTGGTCCTCATCTCTCTGACGTCGCCAGTATTGTCATCTGTGGCGGCGCTCCTGACCATCTTCCTCGTGGCTCTGTGCGACCAGCTGCTGCCAGAGCCTCTGCACAACGACCTCTCGACCGCAGCGGTTGCTGGTGGCGTGCTGATCATCGCGGCGTTTGCGATGCTTTCGTGGGCGACTTTCAGGGAGATGAACGAGGAAGAGCACAAGCATCCCGAAGACATGGTTGAGGAGAGTGATCTTGAGAACTGAAATTTAGCGCTGTTTTCCTTTTCGGACACATCATCTGGCTTGACACTACGGGTCGAGATTGGGAGATGACTACAACATGATACGTAGAATTCGGCGCACATAGAAGCAGAGCATTGGAAACGGTGTTTTCGTGACTATTCGGTCTCTTGGTTGTCCATGGATCTGCGAGAGGGCAAGTGCTGCCTGATCTGACCAGGGGACGTGACGGCGTTTGCCAAAGGGTATCAACGCTGGCTCGGAGTTCTTGTTTTGTCTTTTCTACCACAAAGAGATCAAAGGGACAAGCATTACCTAGACGCACCGATTTTAGAATCGATACATTCGAGATGGAATGGTGGTTTGGATCTCCAGCGTGACTTGCATTATTGATCCAATACCCCCGGGACCCTTCCATCAAGGCGTACTTCAAGCGAAACCCCTTTATTCCACCAGTCTCGGGTACGTGATGTCTTGGTAGTGATGTTGTCGTATTGTGCCAGCCATCGATCCAGAGAACGCTCGTCTGGATTCTGGGCCCAAGAGTCTCTTCCCAGTTTTGTCGTGCCTCATTGTGATGACTGCCGGCCGGTCATTCGTAAGACCGATGAAACCCGTTTACTCGTAGTGGGGCAATCAGGCTGCTGCTGCTGCTGCTGCTGTTGCTGGCGAGAGTGTCGTGTCTTCTGCAGTGTGTTGCAGCCTTTTACACATCTCACTGATGTGCAGGGCCGCTGGCCTTGATGCTCCGACTGGACCATAGAAAGCGTGCGAAATCTCTCCACTGAAAGGTCCATCCATCCACCATCTACCTAGCCAGGCCAGACCAGACATCCGAAGCAGACAAAACAGGAGATTGGGCGTAAAGTTGGGAAAAACCCCATCCCTTCCCTTTCACCTTTCACCCAATCATACTCTTCTTCCGCCCCCTCATCCGCACATCCTCCAACCTCCTCAGCGTCCCCTTGGACCCCTTGAAAGCCACCCGATACCCCTCCAGCAGCTCCCCAAACATGCCCTCCTCCCTCGGATGCGTGCTCCCAAACGCCCGCTCGAGAACGTACAAGTCCACAGCCCGGTCCTCTTCCTGCACAGTCTGCATCGCGAGCCCGAAATCAATCAGGACGATTTCGCCGGCCAGGGCCGCGTTTCCCGTGATGACTTCCTCTCCTCCCTCTTTTGAAGACGCAGGCCTCCTCCTCAGCATCATATTGCTAGTCGTCAAATCCCCATGCACCACGCCCACAGAATGCAACTTGCCCACCGCAGCGCCGATCCTGCGCATCAAATCCCTCATCATAACCTCCCCCTCTTCCCCGTCGTCAGCAGCCCTCCCCCTCCCCCTAACAGCCTCCTTAACAGTCCCCCCCTCAACCCACTCGACCGCAACCCACCCCTCCTCGCACCCAACGCCCAGCACAGCCGGCACCGCAACCCCCTCGCGCGCACACTTGAGCAGCACCCTCGCTTCGGCGAGCACGCGTTGCCGCGTCAAGCGCGCGTCTAGGGCCGGGTGGCGCCAGGGTTTTCGCAGGCGGATTTTGAGCGCGGCGGGCGTGGAGGGGGTGAGGAAGGTGGTGCGGTAGAGCAGGGCTTCGGCGCCTTGGGTTATGAGAGTTAGGGGGACGGGGGTTGTGTTGAAGGGGGGTGGGAGGCGGGGGTTGGTTTGGGGTTGTTGGGAGGTGGACGGTGGTAGTGGTGGGATTGTTGGAGACATGGTGACTTTTATTCTGGGTTTCTCTTTTGCGCGTGGGTTTGGGGGTTGTTGGGTTTTGATTTGCTGTGTTAGGAAGGTAGTGAGAGCCCTTTCTCGCTTTGTCCTGGAGGGTCGGAGATCGGGTAGGTGTAGTCGGGTTTTAGAAGGGTTGGATTCCAGATTGTGGATGTTCTGTGGAAGTTGACTCGAATCATCAAATCGGATTTCTGACTGATGTTCCTGGCTTCACGTTCGACCCCACCATCACCCCTCTCCATGCCGTCACAGAAATCGCAACAGTAATGGAAAACACACTTCCTCAGTCCATGAGGTGAATGTCAGTCAGTTTCTCACTAGAATCAAATTTCGACCCGGTAGCATTACTAGCTTTGGTATCCCAAAATCACTCCGGAACCGGTAGGACATTTGTCGTGCAAGGAAGACGACATTCAAATTGATCAATACTAACAGGTACCGATATTATTCATAAAGCTCATGCTAATAAAAAAGTGAACAGGGTTCTGTTTGTCTGCCCAACTAACAAACTAACAAACACATGCGATGCAGCTAGCAAAGACAGACCGCCAGAAGAGAGAAAGATAGAGAGACAAGGGGGAAAAAGAAACATCCTCTCAAAACCATGCAAATCGCCTCTGAAAGAAAGGCGTGGGTATCGTCAGTGTCAGTATCCCCCTCTGAGGGACGTAGTCTTCGAGAAAGAAAGAAAAAAAGTGAAAATCGCACTGATACACAGAACGCTGTGATGCAAAAGAGAATCATTATAGTTCCCTTCGTTCGCTCCTTTTCTCCGTAGTGAAGGAACCTGCTGATGCGTCTTGCGTGGCGGATAGCAGTCGCATAGGATGGAAAGATCGCAGCACGCTCGTGCATGAGGTAGCTGCTTACTGCTCAGTGTCATGCAATCTTGAGCCCGCTCAGTCCTCCCAGATGGTCTCAAGATCAAGGTCAGCTCGCCTCTCTCCACCACAGATACTCCATCGCTTCCTTTCCCTGCCTGAACCACCCGCTCTGCCAAATCCAAAGCCTCTCGGGACGTCCAAGCTTCGCCTCCTCGGACCATCATCTTCTTCGTCACTCTCAGCAATCAACTTCAACCGCTGTGCGTCCTCTTCAATCGCTTCAGACTCAAGGTCTGGAGCATCCTCGATAGTGTCGAGAGAGCTGATTGATGGGGATCGCGAGCGCATGGAGGATGGCGTAGATGACATGGAACTGAAAGAGCTGTTGCTAGCGTGGTGGTGGAGGGACAGAGCCGAGGGGAACGATTCGTTGTATTTCTGGGGACCCATGCTGGGACTGGAAGTGTTGGAAGAGTTGGAGCCCGCGTACATGTTGAGGTTGGCATTCTGGTCGATTACGTTCGCCGGGAATGAGGTGGGCGATTGCTGGACGATGGCGGGCACATTGGAATAGCTGTGCAGTGGGGATGCCGGGCGCCGCCTCAGAGAACCGGAACGCGAGAAGGAAGCGCTGGCCGCTGCGACTGGCTGCTGGCGAGGTGTAATGTCCAATTCACTGTCCTCTTGAATGCTCTCAATCGCTCCGCCTGTGGTTGCGCTGCTGTCGTACCAGTGGGGTGACCTCGGGGGTGGCGTGTAAGCCTCCTCTTGAGTGGGTTTGAAGGGAGAGCGAACTCTCGCTGGCGAGCGAGGCACAGGGGAAGGTGATAGCGAGCTGCCAGAAGTTGAGCTGTCGGATTGCTGGTCGAAGCCTGGACTGGGCGACGCGGCGATCGGCAGAGAGTGTGCTCTCGTCATGGGAGGTGCGGCGAGCGAAGAGCCGCCAGAGCGAGATCGTACGTGTGGTCGGGCGTATGGAGAGCGGTTGCGGTGACTTGAGGTCGGCCTGGCAGCTGGTGGGCTTGAGAAGTAATTTTGCAAAAGGACAGAGGGTGAAGGATCGGTCGAGCTGCGTGCGCTTTTGGGTCTGTCTTGAGTTGTGGTCATGTTGGGTGGTGTGACAGCCTCGATGAGCTCGGGATCGCGTGGACGGCGCGGCAGAGAGTGCTCTCGCTGGTCGGGCTGTTGTTGTTGTCGGTGGTCGTGCATGATGTGAGTTTGAAAGGTGGCGGCCCGCGACCAGGGTGTGTTGTGCGTGTGGAATGCGCCGGGGGTTCGAGCAGGGCGTTGGAGTGGGGGTTGCACAGTCGTTGGCCAGCAAGACTGTTTGGTGGAGGTGTTGACGGTCGAGGCTGGTGGTATCTCTCGGTGGTGTGATGCAGTTGGAATGTCTCGGTGGGTGGGCGGTTATAGCACCGCACCTGGGCAGGCGTGTTTGGTGGTGGTCGTGAGAGATTGCAGTTGGCTGTTGCTCTCGTCGGCAAGACGCAAGCCGTTCGGACCCTGGCTGAGGCAGGGACAGGCCGACACGGCTGAAAAGACGATCGACGGGCGCAGATCTCTGCAAACCTTGTTGTTGATTGAAGGAAGGATTCGTTCGTTCATTTATTGTTATTGTTAGCTTGCTTGTTTTCGTCAAGAGAATTATCAGAAGAAAAGAGCACATGCGTGTATATATCAAATGTCGCATCCTCTCCCTTGCAGCTCCGAGGCACGCGACAATGCTCACGTACTACCGCGTTCTGGACCCAACGCTCTCCAAACATCCACCCAAGAAGTCACCATGCTAGACACTGTAAGGTACTAGCCTCCGCCCTGCCGCCCCAATCTTTGCTGACGCAACAATTACCTACTACTGTACGCTGGAGGCGGCAACTCATTTGCACCGCTGACTCAACTACTTCATGTAGAGTCACACGGCAATGCTCACCAGAGAGACATCACTTGACACGGTGCGACACTGGCCTGATCGTATCAAGGCGAGGAAGACGAGGCGCAGCAAATAGAACGACCACCGAGTAAGGAATTACCCACTAATTACAATCGACTGAGACATGCACGCGTCTCTCCGCATCCACATATCATGGGGAAGGCTGCAGGAACAGGCCTCAACGGTGCAGCCTCATCCACTCATTTGATTCACTCCAAAGAGAGAGAGAGAGAGAGAGAGAGAGAGATCCACTCATCTTCAACTCGCCGAGTGGGCCTCGCCCGGCCGCATACCCTAAGCGACTTCCGAGAGGATCAGGAAGCCTTTCACAGTGAAAATGCTTATACTCACTTTTTCCCTCGAACTTCCCAACACAAAATATCCAGTGAAAACGCTAGTCACAACCAACCAGAGATTCTTTCCCTCCCTCACGGAAACGGTTTACATGCACATGTATACCTTGTTACATGCACGAAATTCGCCGGACCCCTTCCAATCTCCTGTTCTAGAACTCCTCGAGTCGAGAGCCGAATCCACCTTTTTTCCACGGCTGCACGGCAAACTAGACAGCGGTGCGCCCGGTTTTGGACTTGGCTAGATTTAGACACTCGCCTATTATAGACTCGGCCCTTCCTAATCGAGAGTCCAGAAGAAGGCAAATCGATCTAGAGAACAATAATGACGATTCCGTCGGATTGGAAGCCGACATTATTGGAACAAAGCTTAGGCTTTTCTACAATTAACTACATACAACCCATCCGCATCTGCCGATTATTTGTCGCAACAGACAATCAATCTTCACTGGCATCATCATTTATATCATCTACTAAAGCTGCCGCTTCCTGAAGGCTAGTCCAGTGAGATGCGAAACTTTCGCTCCAAAGAGTCTGCTTGGTATTTCGCTGGTACGGCTGCCATTGGAATATCACCAGAGCCGATGGTATTACCTTATTTATGTCGCTTTCCATCGAGATGCTCTTGACATTCATACCAAAAACACAAACGGGAAATGAGCAGTATGTCAGTGGTACGGCTGCGGTTTTGAGTACACCCAAAGCCGATAAAATTACCTCACGTTATGCAGCTTTCCATTGAGGTGCTTTTAGTAGGGGAAAAAGGCAAGCTCTTTGCATGCTTGTATCAGCCAGGTCTGGACACGATTGATACGCGCCATGCATCCTGCACTTCACCCTCGAGCAAAGCTACCTATTTCTCGAGGAAATCCACGCTCAAGCCTTCATTGCCGAAAGCCTGCCCATCATCATCACCATCATCCTCGTCAACCCCATCGAGACCAGCCCTCCTAGCAGCCCTCTTCTTCCCCCTCGGCACGCCATCGTTCGAAGAAGCCTTCCTCCCACCCTCCCCTCCCACCAACCTCCCACCCTCAAACTTCCACCCCTGGCTCTCCAGCATCCTCCACTCCCTCGCCACCCTGACCCTAACTAGATCCCCCGTCGCAACCGCGTCTTCCAGCGAATCGTGCCCGCGCTCGCCGCCGGTCTGCACGTCCCGCTCGAGGTACTTCTTGGCGAGCATCTTGAGGCCGTGGCGGAAAGGCAGGCCGCGCGGGTGCGGGAACAGCAGCATGGTGTCAATGATGCTCGGGTGGCACAGGCGGGTGGCGTTGAGGTCGTTTTCGATCGCGTGGCCGATCAGAGGCGTTGTGGGTTTGAGGTAGGAGCAGAGGAGTTCGCGGGCTTTTTGAGGGGATTCCACGATGGGGAGGGGTTGGGGCGCGGGGCTTTCGGGGGCTCGGGGGTTGGGCGAGGGCGGGTTCCAGTCGGCGAGCGGGATGGCGCTGGCGAAGTGTTCGGGCCAGACGCCGGAGAAGCGGCTGTTGAGGTCGATGATTGTGCCTAGGGGTCGGACCAGAACGTCGATGAGGAGCTCGTTTTCGGGCCAGCTGACGGCTGTCAGGCGGATGAGCTCGAGGCCAAAGGCTGTGTAGCCCATTTCGCAGTCGAAGCCTACTGCACCGACGGTTCTGCCTCTGTGATCTTTCGAGGGTGCGTCGTTTGGTGGGGTTGTGATAAATGGCAGTACTGCTGCAAGTCGTGCTGGGCTGCTGGTCTTGAAGACGTGGTCATCGAGTGTCGTGCAGCCTTGAGATCCGACTTGCTCCATACAACAGGGGTAGAATGGCTGATTACCGCCCGTGTAGTGGTCCGTCTTTTGCCTCGTGGGGAACACTTTTTTGTTCGGATGGTGTCTACAAGGGCCGTTCGAGGTGAGCCTGCCTTCTTCATTGCGGTCGGGAAACACGCGGAAGCGTGCGGAACAACGATCACACTCTTCGTAATTCATGCTTGATTCGACCGCTTTGGCTGCTTCTTGAGCTTCAGCTGCTGTAGGAGGTACTGGAACGTAGCCATGTGCAGCGAGCTTGCTTTGATCGGGTACTGTCAGACGTCGGGCCACCTGTACCTCTTCAGCAGGGGAGAGTCCGGTACTGATCGTTTTGCCCTGCTTCTTCGGTGGAGCTTTGGCGACATCCTTGCCAAACGAAGCCTTGACTACATCGACAAATGCTTCAACCTTCATCTTGCGATAGGCGGAGATGCGGTTTTTGATGACGTTCGCGTACACCTTCGGTTGGTCACGCGCGGCCTTTTCTTCCTCGTCCAAGGCTAGTTTGATTACTTCTTGGTCGCTGAGTGAAAGTATCTTCAATTTCTCCGGCGGGAGATCCTGGATTGGCTGGGTACTCGATTTCAACTCGTTGTTCAAGCGTACCATGTCCTTGTGCAGATGTTGAATGAAGATTGTTCGTTTGGCGTGAGACTCTGGTGCATTTGGTAGCATTCGAGGATTCAATGATTCTTTCTTCACTGGAGTGGCTTCCTTCGGCTCAGCAGACCCAATGTTCATGTTTGCGGATGCAGGCATTGCGTTTGTTTGCTTATGTGTCGGTTTCAGTCCACTTGCGGGAGGTGGTGAGACGGGTTTAGAGAGGCTTGCAGGAAGGTGACCACGACCTGTCTCAGCTGGTGTAGTCTTGGGGAGTTGTGGTGGCGACATTCCATTGGGCACATTTTTGGCGGATTTGATTGCTTCCAGATCTGCTTTGATCTTCTCTGCCCTGCTGGGTGGCTTGTCCGCGAGACTCTCATATGTGACTCTGCGCCGTTTCGAAGCCGGTTCCGACGCGTGTACTTCATTGGATGATTTTGCTGCTGGCAGTGCTGTCGGTGTCGTGGTCACCGGGTGGTTATAAATGCAACTGGTGAGTTTGCAACTGTCGCCTTCCGGGCAAGCAATGCCTTTGAAGAGGTTGGTGGTAGTGAATACCATGTTTGGCAGATCTCTCGTGGATTGGTCAGTGTGTAGGCAATGGCGGTAACCCAACAAAAGCCCCAATGCTGTCAGGAGGTGTTTCTATGACCTGCCACGAGTGTCATGTGTGTGGCTGTCTCGTGAAGGTCAGAAACATGCATGCAAGGGGCAAGAAATGTTTGTTCAGAGTGTCTGAGGAAAAAAGCCTACCGGTGACTACGACAACAGCGACGCTGCCTGGGAGAAGCTCGACGTCGAGCCGGTCAGGAGGAGTGCGTGATGTTGAGAGGCGTAACGAAATCGCTACACATATGCTGGATGAGTTTAAGTTGGATGTTAGGTTAGCGCGATCGCCTGGCCCAAACAAAGTGTCAGGGATCTGTTCGGGCAACGGAGTTAGTGAAACAAATCGTCCGACTCCATCGCCTCAAGCAGGCCAGTAGCGTCATCATTAGCACTTCCGCCCTCGTCCTCCAAGCCACATTATTCTCGCATTCTCGCACTCTCGCATTCCCACATTCTAGGCTACACTCATCTCCTGGTAGATACATTTAAATACTTCAACTTCTGTCTCTTCTTCTCAATCTAAATTCAAACATCACTACCACTACGCGCATCCGCACCATGGAGACTGGCGACGCGGCAAAGGCAGAGCACCTCTGTGTTCTTGTTCACGGCCTATGGGGCAAGCCGCTGCATCTCAACCACCTGAAGAATACCCTTCTGGAGCAATACCCCGATGGCCGACTCTATGTGCTAGTGCCTAACAGCAACGCCGAATATCTCACATACGACGGCATTGAACTCGGCGCCGAGCGCATCACTCACGAAATAGAACAGAAAGTCGAGGAGTTGGACAAGGAGGGCGCAAAGTTGAGCAAGATCAGTATAGTCGGATATTCACTTGGAGGTCTTATCGCACGGTACACCATCGGTCTGCTATACAAGAACGGCCTCTTCGACAAGCTACAACCCACAAATTTCACGACATTTGCTACGCCACACATAGGTGTTCGGTCGCCTTCAGTAGGATACGGTGGCCAAGTCTGGAACTCACTAGGCGCAAAGACTCTCAGCACTAGCGGAGCACAAATGTTCCTCGCAGACTCATTCCGGGACACTGGCAAGCCGCTTTTGAGCGTATTGGCAGAATCTAACAGCATCTTCATCCGAGGTTTGCGGATGTTTAAGAAAAAGAGTGTTTATGCGAATACGATGAACGACCGGAGTGTTCCCTTCTTCACCTCCTGCATAAGCAGGGTCGATCAATTCGTGGACCCGGACGCTATCGATGTGAATTATCTCCCAGGCCAGGAGCCGGACAAGCAAGTCATCCTCGATCCCTCGAATCCAGTCACGCCACGACAAAGCGCTGAAGAGACCCGCTCGTTGCTCGAGCGCTACACATCAATAAACCAACGCACCATAAGTAGCATTCCATTCTACGCGGCAATCACAGTCCTATTGCCGATCGGTGCAACTTTCTTCCTCGTGAACTCCGGAATCCAAACCTATCGGTCTGCTCAGCGTGTCCGCCTGCATGAAGAAGGCCACTCTGGTTTCAGCGTCAACCGCTATCGCATGCCTCTACTTGAGAGCGCACAGGCCGTACAAGATCGTGTACTGAAGACCTTGAACAGCCAAGAAGAACAATACCTCCCAACCCCGCCCCCAGAACCTGCATCGGAGCCGGCCTCGTCTTCGACTTCTACTACAGCGACTTCAGAAGAGAAGCAACTCGCCCGCGAGCAGTCCAAGAAAGAGGATTCACAGTTCCCCATATTAGCTCTGACAACCGAGCAATTCGTAATGATTGACAATTTGAATGACGTCGGCTTGGTCAAATACCCTGTGCACATCCAGAATGTGCGGCATACACACGCTGCGATTGTGGTACGTTCGGATCGTGCGTCCTTTTGGGAAGGCAAGGTGGTGGTCTCACACTGGGCAAAGGAGTTCGAGTTATAGACAGTTCTTGGAGAAGAAAGGAGAGGCGACAGCATTTGCATGGCTTACAGAACAATACATTACGGCATATGACTTGGGGGGTTGCATTTTCTTTTGTTTCAAAGCGAAGAATTTATTGCTGGTACTTTGGGTTTAACGCGTTGCTTTGTTTAATACTTGCACATGTGAACGCATTTCATCGCCAGTCAAACGATACTATCAATCAAGAGTCCGGATGATTTCGATTTTCTATTACCCTGAACCGGTATGTTCATAATCAGTGAACGTCTCCTCGTCAAGCGTCTTTGAGGTGCCACTTCCCATATCGTAGCAGTTTTTAAGAAACATGGAACATTTTAACAACCTTGATGGTACATCGATGCTGAGTCAGCTTTAAGACCCCGCGACACATCGAAAGTGACGTTCTTCCATCAAAGCAACCATCCATCTACAATACACACCAACACTCACAATATGCCTTCAGCCACACCACTCCCAGACTCAGCAATCCCAAAGAACCCGCCAGATCTATCCAACCAACTACCAAAACTCACACCGCGCCGAAGGCCACAAGCAGAACAGCAACCATCAAACCCACCACCTTCAACACCAGCTCTTCCAGGACCACCGAACCTCGACAGCCATGCCTTCGTCACACCTTCACGGCGCATACTTTCCGAGCGCGATCACAAAACCTTCCTGGAATCCGACACATACAACCTGATCGTCAGCTTTGTCTTCACGTTGTCCGACTGCGTCCGGCAAAAGACTGTAAGCGAGGTCAAGAGATCGGATGCGGCGGACGACCCAACCATACTCGCCTTGCTAGCGGTACTGAAAGACGCCGACGATATTCTACAAGAATGCCCACCCTTGGACACTGGCTCGCGATTTGGCAACCCTGTCTTCAGGACGTTCCTCTCCGAGATTGAAAAGAAGCAAGAATCGTGGCACGAGACACTCGGTGTAACAGATGCAGCGGCCATCTCAGAGCTATCATCATACCTTTCGAATGCCTTCGGAAACGGATCACGGATAGACTACGGTTCAGGCCACGAGTTGAACTTCATACTCTGGCTCCTCTGTCTCCGTCAACTCGGGCTGGTCAAGGATTCAGTGTTCCCAGCCCTGACTCTCATCGTCTTCCCGCGCTACTTGGCGGTCATGCGTGATGTCCAAAGCACATACTATCTCGAGCCCGCCGGAAGTCATGGCGTCTGGGGCTTGGACGACTACCAATTCCTGCCCTTCCTTTTCGGCGCAAGCCAGCTGGTAGACCACAAACACATCCGCCCGTTGAGCATCCACAACCAGATGATCATCGAAGAGTGTGCCAAAGACTACTTGTACTTGGATCAAATTCAATGGGTTAACGCAACCAAGACTGTCCAGGGACTGCGCTGGCACAGCCCGATGCTCGACGACATCAGCGCTGCGAAAAACTGGGGCAAGGTGGACGCGGGGATGAGGCGAATGTTTTTGGCAGAAGTACTGGCTAAACTGCCAGTGGCTCAACACTTTTTGTTCGGCAGCTTGCTACCTGCAGCGCCCGAGATGAGCCAGGACGGCGAGGCTGGGAAGGAGCATGGAGATTGTTGCGGGGATGATGTCACGGTTGGTGATGTCAAGCATGCACACAACACTTCTGGTAGCTGGAGTGACTGTTGTGGTATCAAGGTGCCTTCGGCAATTGGTGCCAGGCAGGAAGCGAAGAAGCATGGCGAAGATGCTGGTCTGAGACGGTTGCCGTTCGACTAGGAGCTGGACCAGACTAGATGCAACGATTGAAAATAGCACTGTTGTATTTCTCAGGCGCAATAAGATTACACTCGATGCGTACATCTCTCTGGAGCTTGTTGGTCTTGGTGGCAAGACCTTCGATCTCCGACTTGACCCATTCGCATAGCGCCACTGAGTCGTGGAGAAAGAGGCCCCAGGATCACAGTAGTAACAAGCTGTAGGTGAAATGCAGGAAAACGCAACGCACTCACAACTCCCTCAAATCTGCAACCTCAAGCCCCCTCTGCCACCAACTCCAAATATTCAACCCAACCTTGACACCCTTCGTAACCGGCAAACCAGCATGAACAGTCTCCTTCACACCCCTCCCCTCCTCATCGAAATTTAACCAAAACACCGCCGCACCCTTCCGAGGCCGGAAAGCAACCCCCTCCTCCCTCCCCCTCCCACAATCCACAAACGCACACCACCCTCCCTCCGTCTTCCCCTCTAGCATCGGAAACTCCGTCCCGCCGCCCTCGCACCCCTCCCCCTCCCCCCTCAAGTACACCATAAAAGACGAAGCCCGCCGCGCATCCCGCCCCGCAGCGCTCCAGTCGTAGTGCGCCGCATAGTGGCCCGAGACGTTGTAGCGCTGGGTCCACAGGCGCTCGACGAAAGTGTTCGCGGGCCAGCCCTGGAAGGCCAGGGCGCGGCTCTCGATGCACTGCACGAGCGGCGGGCGCGGCAGCAGCGCTTTGTCGGACTTGCGCACGCTGGCGTCTGCGCTTTCGTGCGAGCCGCC
>Ga0265797_10000604_pt1 | contig 65315 bp, 70 predicted proteins | sample P2T30metagenome_FD_192433 | JGI IMG/M metagenome (GOLD analysis project Ga0265797, IMG submission 192433) | Plant litter microbial communities from East Loma Ridge, Irvine, California - P2 T30 | ecosystem: Environmental > Terrestrial > Plant litter > Unclassified | place: USA: California... | reverse complement strand
GGTACCCCTGCGGAGATCCATGGGGTTGCAGCCGGCGGCGACGTTCTTGACGGTCTCGGAGAAGATGGAGCGGGCGAGGACGGTGGCAGAGGTGGTACCGTCACCGGCAACCTCGTTGGTCTTGCTGGCAACGTCCTGGAGCAGACGAGCGCCGAGGTTCTCGAACTTGTCCTTGAGGGTGATGGCGCGAGCGACAGTCACACCATCCTTGGTGATCTTGGGAGAGCCGAAGCTGGACTCAATGAGGACGTTGCGGCCCTTGGGACCGAGGGTGGTGGCCACGGCCCTGGCGAGGGTGTCGACACCCTGGAGAAGAGCTTGCCTGCCCTCAACGCCGAACTTGAGCTCCTATTAAAGTCCATCAGTATCCAATGTTCACATGCTCTTGATCCAATTGATGCCGCCGTACCTTGTGCGCGAATCTCTGCTGGGTGAGAGAGCCAGCGTTGACTCTCTGGCTGCGCAGGGCAGCCCTGGGGGCGGAAGCGAAAGCACGCTGCATGATGTGAAAGGAAGAAGGTATTAGAGGATAACAACAAACAACTCCGCTGCTCCAAAGATGATCGTGGACACGTGGGAGGATGGAGGAGATGGAAGGGGATGGAGACGGAGATGGAGTTGGTAACGTGAATTGTATAGAAACGCCTAGATGGAAAACTAAGCGGGTCCGTGCTCGAGAGCAGATTACTGTACCTCGGAGGTGAAAACAGAGCAAGGGCCTCATTTCTGCTAATCTTTCAGGATGTATTGTGTAATAGATATTGCTTTACTACGTTGTTCAGGTGCTTGATATCCTCCCAACGATATAGGCAAGTTGGTTGCAGTGGCATCACAAACCCCGACTCGCATCCACGGAGGTCTTCGGTGATCATCAACCTCTTCAAATTTGCTTTCAGCATCAACTACGACGCGTAACAATGATCAAGGACTGAAGTTAGTTAAACTGTGCTGTGCATTTATCCTACGCTAAAATTCTTGATGTCTATTTCCGCCAATTTCGATGCGAGTTCACTGTCCGGGCGACCGCAAGAAGACCAACAAGCACATCCGATATAGCCCGAGTCCCGATAAGGCTGATGCGGCAATTCATCGACCGCGGAACTTGTTTGAACGATATGCGTTGATCATATGTTTCTGACCCCAACACTCGCAGCGTTGGCTGAACAGTCATTGAAATCAAGCACTGTTGCCTTGTCGAAGCGGCAGGGATGGACGATGAATCGCACTCAGTGCTGTCAAAAGTCAGTTCGGGATACTCAACATCGTGTCAGCATGTTAAGCACTTACATCAACATCTTCCCAAGCACGACCTTGCACATTGGACAGCTCCTCCATCGTCATGATCTTTCCGGTCGTGACTAAACTAACGTCAGCTTTCGAATGCAGCCTTCAATTATCGCGGCTTGAACTTACAGTATCCAGCATGGATCTTGGCATCAATCTCAACGCGGCCATCCTCAGGAATCATCTCGTCCGGAATGGGCACACGCTCGTGGATCGGAATGCCCTGGTTGACGATGGCGTCGTGCTTCATGTCTGACATGCTCAGCATGCGGTCGATCTTCGTAATGCCGAGCCAGTGAAGGATATCAGGCATAAGCACTTGGAAGCGCGAGTCCTTGACACCGGCGATGTTCTCGGTACGCTTGAAGTACTCGGATGCCTTGTCCGAACCACGCTTGCGAGCATTGTACACGAGGTACTTGGTGACCTCACCGAGCGCGCGACCCTCCTTACGGAAGTAAATGACGACACCCGAACCACCCTTCTGCGCTTCCTTGACGGCCTCCTCGATACCGAAGATGAGGTAGGGCCTGCAAGTGCAAATATCCGAGCCGAAGACGTCTGAACCGTTGCACTCGTCGTGGACACGGAGAGCGAGCTTGACGTTCGGGTCGCTCATCTTGGCTGGGTCACCGAAACAGTAGACAGTGAGGCCACCAATCGGTGGGAGGAAGGTCTTGATATCGCCACGAGTAATGAGTTCTGGGTAGCTGCCACCGGTGTGCTCGAAAAGAGCGCGTCTCAGCACACCTTCATCCATTCCAAATCGCTCAGCAACGCCAGGCAAATTCCACACAGGCTCAACAGCGAACTTTGTAACGTTCAGCTCACCTGTCTCGTTAAGACAGATCTTACCGTCCGGTACGAGTCTGCCCTTCCTGACACTGTCTTCAAGTTCAGGCAATTTCATGTGGGCTCGGGTCACTGCGATGGTGGGTCTGATTTCGATGTCTTCATTGTGCATCATATCCTTGAACAGCCATGGGGCGAGGTGACCAAGAGGATCCATAGCGACGATTTTCTTGGGATCCGACCATGCGGGGAATGGTCCAATGTTAGCAGCAGGTTCGGTGTTGGTGAAGTCAGGTTTGTGGTCAGTGTTGAGCTGTTGAGAGCCAACGGCGAGAGCGTAGTAGATGCTGTACGAGCCGCCGTGGGCACCAATGGCATTGCGTCGGCGAATTGTGGAAGGACTACGAGTGACAACAACGGGACCTCTCTCATAGGGATCCTTCGCGCCTGTTGATTGTTAGCCAACGATGTTATCTGGTTAGACATTCTGGTTCACGTACCCCAGTTGAGAGGGATGGGATCCACGCCAGCTTGTCCAGGGTAAGAAGTTAGGATAATCTTGGATGTGGAGGTAGTACTGGGTCTCCTTTCAGTAGGCGGTGAAGCATCGTTGGCATCCTGGCTTTCCGGTGCATTGTCAATGGCCTTGGAGTGAGCAGCGGTCTTTCGGCTTGATAGGGTTGCATCGTGGGCGACGCCGTCTTGGATCTGTTTGATGCCTGCAAGAGTGTTGACACGGCCATTGATAGCATCTACCGAAGCAGAGAGCTGGGCGTTCTCCTGCTTGAGCGATCTAACAGACGAGAGGATCTCCTTCAGCATTGCTGCCATGTCAGGCGCCGAATCACCATTGGTAGCCATTGTAACTTGTAGCTTTCGGTAATCGAGTGTCGAGGTGGAGACGGAAAGATATAGACGAGGAAAGGAAGAGGAGTCAGAACAGGATGATTTGGTACGAGGCAAACAATGAGACGGTTTGCTTGTTTGCGTAGTCGAGAGCTTGAATACGATGTCACAGGACGAGGTCGGGTGTCCAGGAGATCTACAATGCCGGTCGGCGGTCAGGAATATAAGCACAGCGATATCTCTCGGCTATCGATAATGCAGATACGCGGGTTGTGATGAAGTAAGGCAAGTTGGCCTTGTTAACAACGGCTTGACCCAGTGACCGACCCCTCCCCGGTCGATAACACGCGTGGAGCTCGCCGGGCTATCGCACCTGCATCTCTCTCTCGAAGCATGGGCCTTGAGCATAACAGCGCCCCACCGGACATTTAGGGTTTGAGCCGCCTGGCGCCTGCCGAACCGTGGCCAATGACGCTTCCGGCGCTCTTGCCCTTTGTTGCGCGCGCGGCGCATACGTGCAACAATTGTCTAGAAGAGTTTCTGTTCTCGATCCTTCTAACATCATCGCCACAAACACCACACACTTGCAAAAATGGTATGACAGATCGCAAACGAGGCAAGCTACGAGGTCGCAATCTGACAAATGATAGGGCAAACGCAAGAGTTCCTCCAAGCCACAAGGCCCGAAGAAGGTATGCGACGGTCGCATGCGCAATAATGAATGAACCACTTACACCACAATAGCGCGAGGGTCTTGACACCAAGTTCAAGTGCGTCTTCTGCAACTCAGAGGACTCTATCTCTACCAAGATCGACAAGAAGGCCGGTGTTGCCAGTCTTTCCTGCAAGAACTGCGTCCAGAGCTACCAGATGTCTGCGAACTGTATGCTGCGATCACGATTATAGTCACACTTCTTGCACCGCGCAAATGACTAACTTCACTCTCTAGACCTCACACAACCCGTAGACGTATACTTCGACTGGATCGATGCCTGCGATGCCGTTGCACAGGAACAGAACCCACAGCCCGCATCCTCCCGACCCGCTATGCCTAGAGTCAACCAGCCCAAGTCGCGCGCAGGCCTCGCTCCCGGAGAGAAAGTCACTGCCGAGGACGACGGCTTTATCGACGACGAGGGTGTAGAGGACGAAGAGGACTTCCGGGATGAAGAGTAATGATGTTGGAGTGGAATGTGCATATAGGTGTGATGGAGTTTTGAGGATGACAGGGCACCAACTGCTTATGAAAAGTCACGGCGTACAGGCGCAAGCAAAAAATCATGAGGGCTGAACGCGACCAAGGCGACAGATGGGGATTATTAGCACGGCGTTCGGGCTCGTTGTTTCTGGAGGTGAAAGAATATGAAAGAAATTTGAGCAGAACAACAGGATGAGTGCCATCGAGCATATTGCTGAGAAGAAGCTCCCATGCGTATGGCGGGGCAACAAATGAGGTCTGAAACATGGCACGTGGTGGAGTGTCTTCCTGGCTCCAAATCCACCATTTAACAGCCCACGTCGTAAGCAGGTCAGCAACTATCAACTCGACCATACCTGGCTTCGCATACAATATGAGCTCCAACTTCTGCCCGCCTCTCATTGAGCAAGTTCCTGTTGGATACAGAAAGCTATCCCAACATATGCTGACTAAGTCCAACGACTGATATTATTAGCACACGTCCTCGTTCCGATATTTGTCTTCTAACTACTGACACAGACCCAAAGTCAAATGCAACGGTTTTCTGATGGCCGTCGCCAACTGCCAGAGACGATAATGGCCATGCTTCTTGCGACAATCTTCTCGAAAAGTAAGACTATCAGTCCAAATCAAATCAACACTGTACAGGAGAGATATCATGTCCAAAGGACGAACTTCAAATCACAGGTAGCATAAAGCAAGCATGTCTCTGTGGACGAGCATCAAGAACCTCTTCGGAAACCTGGGCCCGAGAAAAAGTAGCGATCACGACTACGAGACGCATGCCGATGGGCCACCCAAAAGAAGATCTACACATGGTCTCTTCTTCTCGCGACTGGCCAAAATCTCGCTCAAGAGGCGCTCAGACGGAAACAAGGCCAAAGACTCAGTCACCGGCCACACTGGGCCATCGCCCTCGTACCAACGCTCTGGCGAGTCCTCTTCCACGCCCACATTTGCTTCCACCTCATCATCAATCACACCTCCCCCTTCCGACAGCTCCAGCGACAGCGAATCCTCCTTCTCCGCAAGTAGCTACCAAGGCTCAGAAACAACCGCCGAGTACGAAGAGCGAATGGCAAAACACCGCGCCCTGTTCGAGGATCATCCAGACCCCGCCACTCGCGCCCAGCGCCGCAAAGCCCTCTACAGACTGCCCCGTGAGAAAATCTGCTACGCGGCCAGGTGGCTGTCCACTCACCCCGAGGATCTCTGGGACACGCCCGAAGAGCAAGAGGCTAATTTCTCGCGCATGCGCGCGGACGGGCGTGTCAAGAGGGCGGAGTGGGAAGACAGACACGGCTTGGAGGATTTGCGCGAGGATCGGCCGGAGGAGTATAAGAGGTTGCGCAAGAGGGCGAAGGTCGTTGGGTGGTACGCGGCGTTGCAGGAGAGTGTTTTTCGGAAGGAGTGGTGCGATGAGGGGGGGATGTTTGGGGAGAAGGGCAGTGGTGGTCCGCTGCCGGAGGAGGTGGGACCGATGGGTGAGACGATGTGATGCTCTTCCGTGTGTGTGAGCTTCACTTTACTTTGGAGGATGTACGGGTCGTCGTTGATACATGTTAGATGGCATACTGGCGAGAAGCATTTGGGGGTCTCATCGCATGCGAGTGTCAACAAGCTATGAGCATGTGCGTGCTGCTCGGTTTCACTTACACGTGCCCGGGATTTAGCATTCTCAAGTCCATTACAAGAAAGCAAGAACAAGACATTCATGGAATTGATAGGTCAGAAGAACAAGGCACGAGAGTCACACCTCGTGACCTCCGCAATACATGTAGAATATCTCATCGTCACATACATACTATAATGGTAGTCAATGCTAAGGCACTGTAGAGTAGACAGACCCGGGACATCTAATCATATCATGATTCCGCCTGGCACTCTTCCAAATCGCAACTGACACTCTTGGCACCTTCTCCATTTCGACTTGGAAATATTAATATTCGCACGTGATGTCCTCTATGAGCATTGACCCAACCACAAAAATACTAAAACCCCTCTCCAGTGTACCACAATCATAATGCCAGCCAGAGATCTCCCGCCCACACTCTCGCCTGCCTTTAATAAATCAGTACAAGTCGCAGTAAGAAATAGTACAACTGCAAGCGTCGCATAACATGGGATGCAAAGTGCAGAAAAAGCAAAATTGCCTGCAGAGACGCCTCGCAAGTGTGTCTGTCCCAGAAAAAGACAATTGTCCCTAAATCTTCCCGTCAAATCTCCTGCCGCCGTCGCTGGGAACGCTGCGCAAGCCTCGCCCTTGTCGTATATGGTATCCTCTTCACGTCTCTTGGTCTTCGTTGTGTTGTGGGTTTGGTCTCCTCGTACCCGCTCCATCCATCCAGCCAGCCTCAGAGCCAGTCAGCCTAGGCGCCCTCGCACCCATCGCTCGCCTATATCCCTCCCAACTCTTTCTCCCCACCGCACGCCTCCCAGCGCAGCAGCAGCCTCGAATCCCACGATCTCCCCATCGCGCATAAGCTCATATCGCATATCCGCATCTTACATGACCGCGCACTTGGCATTTCCCTCTTTCGGCTGACCAGCTTCCTGGCCCTTCTCGATCTCCGCGATCATGCCCTCGAAGGCTTTGCCGACGTTCTCGTTGTAGCGCGCGCTCGCTTCGGTGAAGCCGCAGCCCAGCTCTTCGGCGAGTTTCTTGCCGTCGGCGAGGGTGACTTGGCGCTGCTCGGGGCGCAGATCGGACTTGTTGCCGACGATTGTGAGGGGGACGGTATCGGCGCCCTGGAAGAGGGGAGATTTTCGTTAGCGGTTTGGATTGGGGATTGGGGATTGGGGCTTGTTGGGAGGTATATGTGTTTGTGTATTGTTGCTGTTTGTGATGTAGCTGCGCGACGTTGCGCGCGCGCATGGAATCGCGGGCTTGTAGTAGTATAATGCGCGAAAAACATACCAAGTGATTCAGGATCTTATCCCTGATGATGCGCACCATCTCGAAGCTCTGCTTGCTGCCGACCGAGTAGACGATCATGTAGCCGTGAATGCCAATGAAGTGCTTGGAGTTGAGAATGCTGTATTCATCCTGGCCGGCGGTGTCGATCATCTCGACGGCAAAGTCATGGTTGCGGTAGCGGATGACCTTGCTGAAAGTGTTCTCGATGGTCGGGTAGTAGGAGTCGACGAAGTGGCCGTCGACGTATTGCACTGTGAGGGAGGATTTGCCTGTGCGAGGGTTGTGTTTGTTAGGAGAAGGGTTGCTTTTGCTTTTGCTGGCTGGTGGAGACGGGACGAGAGTGGGAGGAGAGGAGGCATACATACCGACGGATCTACTGCCGACGATAGCCATCTTGCGTTGCTTCTGCTGAGGAGGCATATTTTTGGTGGACGGCGAGCTTAGCCGCTATGTGTGGGAGTGTTGGTAAAGAGTATTACGGTCTGCGCTCCCTTGAGATGTAGCACAGAGTTTCCAATGGACAGGCTGGTACGCTTTGAGCCGCGGTATGCAGGTTTTCCAACCGTGACAAGACAGCGACAGCGGAGGGACGATCGCAGCGAGTGTACGCTTCCGATAGCGATACGCCTTGCGGATATTGGTGTAATAATATAGCGTTTCGGTGGCGGCGCAGGGTGAGTGAGTGAGAGGGTGCTGTATAGTTTGGGAGGGAGTGGCACCAAGAAAGAGTTAGGCAAAGGTTAGAATGCGATCACATGCAGATACAGCGATTGGCAGAGGGGGGATCAGATCTGAACGAAGCAGAGCGCACGTCAGAGAACCCTTTCCCAGCAGCAGCAGCAGCAGCAGCACTCTTGAGACACGAACTCTGGCTCGCGGGCCGATGGGTAGTGGAGGGAGCGAAAGGGTTAATTGCCTTGTTAATCCCTCAAACTCAATCCAGACCTCTCTCCGGACGGCATCCGTCGAACATCGAGATTGTTCGCTAGAACCGATGGGTTTTTTGATTAACAGATTGACTGTTCGTGTACTTAGCCTGAACTCGTTCTACACAAGTCGATAGACCTGAGCTGAACCTTGACTTCCGTATGTCGGCGACATGCATGGCAAGGGCGTTGAAGTACGTACAAACCCCAAGCCATAGCGCCCCCAAAGTATAAACCAATACCACTTCAAGGAAGGAGAGTTGCGGTCAGCAATTGCCCCGCGGCTGGACTCGACTTGTCCACAAGCAAAGGCCACTTGCGAGCCCTACCGCTCATCCAATGACACCGCGAAACTGGCAGCCCAAGCCAGCCCTTCCCGCCTCTGTGTCAACGACCGAGAAAGCACCAACCGCTGTTGTTGCAGCCTGCTTATTAGTCGTCATCTGAGATCACTCTGGCTGACATTGATTGATGACCGCCCACATGCATGCGGATGAGAATGAATCTGTCGCGTGGCGTTTACAGCGTGCATGGGACAGGCAAGCCTTCTCATGCAGAAGCATATTTATTGCAGATGCCGCTTGCCGCTTTTGGCATGTGACAGGCTTGGTATTACTTAGGGATGATGGCATAGTGCCTCGCAGTTACAGAGCCGTGTCACCCACAATAGACGATGCTCTTCAGGGAGGAATCGAAATCAGGACAACTCTTCCAGGCTAAAGTATATGTATTTCACAAGTCGACAAGGCTCATGGGCAAGAGCCGCGTCCCTGCAAGTCGGGTTCCGCTCTCTATCCAGCCTGCAACAAAAAGACATGGGTATCATTTCGCGTCAAAACAATTCTCGTCCCACAGGCTTTCCAAGTCAGAAGCCCATTCATCAACACCGTGATCTTTCATGTTTGTACACCCTCCATTCCTTCTCCTTCGCCGGCCTTCAACTTCACGAGAACGCCCAATAGCCTCTGAGTGAGATTGTTTCGTTCAGACTCCAGTCCATCGGACTCCATGCCGTCGACTCTCTGGTGGTGCTGCACGAACTCGTCCACCGCAGCAACCAGGACGTCTAGCTTTCCGCCTGGCAGCAAGCCGCGTATCGTCTGCCTTGCATCGCTGTCCTGGCAAAGGTTCGCGAGCATTATAGCGAGGTATCCGTAGGCCACGTTCGCGGCAGACTGCTCTACCGACTCAGCTTCCTCCGCGCGCTTTTGACCCTCAAGGAAAGCATGCACGATCAAAGTCAGTGATGGCAAGGCAGTCGTGTGGATCGCATGCTGCTGAGCGACAGCGCTATGTTCTGTAAGATTTATCAAGGTGCCGATTGCGAGAACCAAGATGTCAAAGTCACGCGCAGGGTCTGTGTCAGACCCTTCTGCAGCGATCGGTGGGTTGTGCATGTGCTCGAGGCCAGTGACGATCTCGGCCATGAGATGGCGCACGGCATCTTGCTCGATAAAGGCAGTACGCACGACGGACGACTCATTGGTGACGTTGGCGCACAAGCGATAAGCTAACCACTTGGTGCCAGCAGGAACTTGCCAGTGCATTGCAAAGGACGCCGGCAAGGCAGCCACCAGGGATATGCAAGCTTCTGGCCAGCTGTCAGCCGGAGACAATGTCTTGAGAGCTTCCAGTATGGATATGATAAGGCTGGCTTCGAAAACCTTGGAAGCATCGCTCTGCAGTGTCGAGAGAACATCTTTTGGCACGAGTAGAGTAAGAGCTTCACTTGCCACCAATTCTGATTTGTCGCCAGTCTCACGTAGTTTGCCAACCACAATTTCGGTTATTTTCATTGCAACCAAGCGACTTGACATATGAGTCGGCTGAGTATCGCTCCATAACCCTTGGAAATTCTTCAGCTTGTCGGAAAGCGCAATGACGTCTCCTTGCGCTGACCTCGACATATTGCTTCGGCGCTCCTTGACAACTTTGACAATTTCTGTCGATTCGGAGAGCAATTTGCAAATGTAAGGCAGAACTTCCCCAAATGAGACAAGGGTATGCTTGGGCGGTTCAGACTGCAGCAGAAGCAGTAAAGAAGAGGCGAGGAGAAAGTCGGACGCTGGATCCGTAGGCGTCCTACACTGGTTCAAAAGTGCATTGTCGAAGCCGTGGCTGACAACTTGCTCCGCGAATGCCTTGTCCAAAAGCTTTGTCGTGAGATCCAACAGCGCACCTCGTCGCCTACTTCGCGCGGTACTCGCACGGTCTGCAATCTCGCCAATCAGATCTTCAATTTCTCCCCTGATTCGCGCATTACGTCCACCGGCACGAAGCTCATGAATCGTACGAAGACCTGCAGCAGCTGCATCTTCAAGTTCCTCATCCACGTGAGACGTAGATCGTGACGCCGCAGCAGGCCTGCCAACGCGCCGGGCGCTTGCCGCAGGACGTTCGGGCGTCCCCATGAATATGTCCAACATCAAGGCACTTTCAAGATCGTCGTCCGCAAGAATGGAGCGTTGCTGTGAGTATGTAATCAAAGATCCGCTCGCGGTGGGTTTCGCTGAACGGTCTTGGCTTCTGTCCACGTGGGATACACTGTTGCTTTCCTGGCTTGTTGAAGCATTAGACAACGCAGGCTTCAAGCTAGGCACGCTGCGAATTGGCACGTCTTCTTCGTCTTGACTTTCGTCGTCGCTCGAATTCGGTGCAGAAGCCTTCAGGCGATCGGTGATTCGCGTTCGTTTCACCGGTACGTCGGAGCTTGATCTCTGTAGGATCGCAGGGCCACCTCTCGCTGGCTTCCTCTGCACAGTGTCTCCCTTTAGGCTGAGCTTCATCATTCCAGTGTGCGGAGTGACAGTGGGTTCAAGTAGGTCTGCCCATAGTTGCGTCTGCTTCGGAGTCAAAGTACCAGCTTTTCGATCTTGGGAGCCGCTGCTGCGTTCAGACATTGGTGTAGAGGGTGCCTCTTTGGCACTATTCCGCAACGCAGTTTGAGGCGTCTCTGGTCTCATTGGAGAATTGGACTCCGCCACTGGGGATATGTGATCATCTTCGCTTACCACCATATCCTCCAATCTTGAAGGTGCAGACAGACCCTTTTGAGGCGTCACCCTGCGTAGCAGACCAGCACCAGGTCTTCGCTGTCGCATTTTTGTCGTTGCTCTTGCAACAGGCTTTGTAGGCTGTATTAATTCGTCTTCAGAAGGCACATCAAAGATGTCGCCACCATCTTTAATCGTAGCTGGATGAGAGACCGCATCGACGGGCGTACCAACAGGCGCATTGTCTACACCGGTTGCATTTACAGGCGGAGACGAAGGTTGTGGTGTCATGCGTCGACGCTTATTCTGCGTGCTTCCAGTCGTATCTGCCTTGACAGCAGAGCGTTTATGCGGATCCTTGACAGCGTCCTCTTTTCCAGCAATGCTGGCTGGATCATTCCGATCTGCCTGTCGCCTACGCGCAGCGAGTCTTTGCATCGCTGTCATTGGTGGGCCTTCTTGTGAAACAATGTCTTTTGGCTTATCCTGTGTTTCACCAGAAAGGGCTTTTCCTGATCCGGTGTCCTCGCGCTGAATGCCATTCGGCCTCTTCTCAACTGATTGTGCGGCAGCCTTATTTCTACTGGACCTTGTGGCAGTATTACTGGGTTCATTGCCCTTCTTGGCTGCTTTCCTCTCCCAAGGTGCCAATTGCACAGCCTCTTCCTTCGGTTCATCGAGCAGGCGGCTTTGGATGCGCTGCTTCTGGGGTAGGCGGACCTGAGTGAACACTTCTGTATCCTCGTCGTCTGATGGCACGTCATATGTGTCCTTTACGCGGGGAGGTGATTTCTTTGCTTTTGGCAACGCTCCTAGTTTCTTTGCTGGCGGTTCTGGTTGCACGGGCGGTTTCGGGACCACAGGCTCAGCAGGACGCGCCGGTATTGTGGTGTTGTATTTCTTAGGTTCGCGAGCCACTGGAGCCCACGCAATCTCATCGTCCTCAAATATTCCAGTGCCAGCTGAGCCGAACGGCTTGCTGCTGCCTTTTCCGTACACCGTTTGTTTCTTGCGACGCGCCAGAGGCGTCGATGATATGGAGGCCATCGCGTAGGTTTATGTGCAGGCGCATGCGGTCATTTGACAAATTTGTACTCAACAGAAGGCGGTTGAGTGATGTGTGTCGGTGGCGAAGGCGTGTTGTGGCCGGGAGGTGTGCTAAGTAAACATCGAACCCCGTGCGCAATGAGGGTTGTTGGTGGTATGGCGCGTTATCTGGAGGTTGTTGCGATGAAGTGGCGTGAGTGTGAAGTTGCAACAGTGAGGCCTCAAGTGAGGTCTGATTGAAGGATAAAAGAAAGTACAAACAACATGGAACAAGTTGTGGAAGGCGCGTCACAGCTCACTTCACTTCGCAAACACCGACCCTTCGACACCGACACGACGGCGGAAGATTAAGAAGGTTCGGGGCGAGACCGCTGCAGGATACCCCGCAGTAGAAGAACAGAACAACTCGGCTCAGGGTTCAAGCTCGGGCTGCTTCGAGGCCTGGCGCACGCGACCGACTCAAGCGGCCGGCGGATAACGAAAGGCCTTTGCTCTTATCTGCACAAGCTATTACCCACCACAACGCATACCATAAGATCCACCTTCCCATTGTATAAGACCCGCCTATCTTGCATTCACCAGCCATATACCACAACTTCATACAACATCACCTCTAGGAAACACAAGATCTTCTCTTCTAAAGCCACATCCTCTTCCAAGAACATCGATCAGCCATGGCAAGCAACTCCCAGAACGACCTCCAGAACCTCGGCCGCGCGCCTAGCAAATGCGTTGGTCCTGAGTACAAGGACTCGAAGGACCTTCCCACCGCAACTGTGTCCACCGAGATCCCTCACGCCAATGTGCACATCCTCCCGCAGACACCTCAATTGATCTCTCTTCTCACGTATGTTGCAAGCATGCCCTGGTGTTTTGGCTAAACCGTTTCAATGGAATATCCACTGACAAGTCTTTCCTCTCCACAGCATTATCCGCGACAAGCACACAAACCGCTCCGACTTCATCTTCCACTCCAACCGCATTATTCGCCTGCTCGTCGAAGAGGGCCTGAACCACTTGCCCGTCCAGCAGCACATGGTCACCACGCCTGTGGGTAGAACATACAATGGTGTCAAGTTCGAGGGCAAGATCTGCGGAGTGTCGATTATGCGTGCCGGCGAGTCAATGGAGCAGGCTCTGCGCGAGTGTTGCAGGAGTGTGCGAATTGGCAAGATTTTGATCCAAAGAGACGAGGAAACCTCCCAGCCAAGATTGTTCTACGACAAGCTGCCTGAGGACATTGCCGACAGATGGGTGTTGCTGCTCGATCCCATGCTTGCCACTGGTAAGTGCAAATAGAATACCCGAAGGAGAAGTCAAGGTCTCTAACAATCACCAGGTGGCTCTGCGCTCATGGCAGTCGACGTTCTCCTCAGCAAGGGTGTACCAGAAGAGCGTATCTTGTTCCTCAACTTGATCGCCTCGCCTGAAGGTGCCGCCAACTTCGCCAAGCGATTCCCTAAGCTGCGCGTCGTCACCGCATTCGTTGACGAGGGTCTGGATGAGAAGAAGTAAGGATTGGAGGAATGCCGAAACGTTCTGCAACAACGCTGACCAAGTCAATAGCTACATCGTTCCCGGTCTTGGCGACTTCGGTGATCGCTTCTACACCCTATAGATGTGCACGTAAATTGCGCGCATTGCATATACAGCGCAGATCGGGATCCTGTCAAGGGAGAGGACTCAAACAGCCCTACGGCCACACATGCTGCACACGACACTTGCATCAAGTACAGCTACCTGGAAGATACTTCAGCAATCATGCGCTGGCAGGGCCGATCAATGACCACAGCATTCCTGCGAACCCCGCAGAGAAAGATACGTACTGGGCCTTAGACCACCATAGCCGCCGAGTAGTGTCTGGCGATCGTCACTTGGGCGACAATCTTTGTATAGCGAAAGGAGGAACTCTCGGCCATTACTGTCGTGCCACTCAACGACCGGTTCGTTGGGGTAGTGTCATTACGTATAGCAGAGCCTCGTTTGCGATGTACATGTAAGCCTGTAGCTATCCTGTTTGTTCCCCTTCCACACTTCTGTGCTGTGTCAGCACTCGATCAAACGATCCATGCTCAATATTACACGCTGCTGCACGCCATTGCGCTTCTAGGCGGGGTCATGTATATCTTAGACGAGTGGTAGTAGAATGAATTGACCGGGGCAAACCTCGCGTCAGCATTCTTTCCCGCCAGTTATACGAGACACGATTTACACATATCTGCTGAGGTATGTATATATAGCGATTGTATGGGTAGATGTAACCCCTATGCCCTAACCCTGATTCAATGCATTTTGTCCTTCCAGTGGATTATTTTCCATGAAATCAAATGATGTGGCTCTAATGAACGTTCGGAATCGATTGCAGTGCTGTGATATCATCGCCAGTCTTGTCGCAGGTATCCCGTGTCATTCGTGTGCGTTCCATCGAAGCCTTGTGGCAGATGTTGGCTGCTAGGACTTCTAGTGACAAATCATCAGCCGTATGCTAGTGGCGATCGAGGAACAAGTCACCTACATTCAATTGGACCGATCAACTACTCGAATGGACCTCTATAACAACAACATGCTATCGCCTCGAGTAAATAAAACACATGAATAGGATAATCTCCACCATCAATCCAAGATAGGAAACAACAACCACAGCCTCTCGGAAACCAAAAGCCGAACCCTTCCAAACGCGGCAAGTAATCGTCGGGAACCCAACTCCGAACAACACTCAAAACACGACGAGGCCCATCAATGGCATAAGTACTTCCATTTCGCGCTCTCAGAGGCCGTGATATACACTGTATTGCATCGTCAGTCTCACCCTCCTCTAATCCCAAACGGGCAATCACTGCACAATGCCCCCACCCGCAACCCGCCCAGGCGTAACCACCGCCCTCGCCGCCTTCGCAACTCTCGCCACAGTCGTCGGCACCATCCACTACCTCGAAATCCCTTCTCTCTTAAACCAACGCAAAAAAACCCGCAAAGTCTCCAAACGCTGCTACGATATCCAAGAGCGCTACTCGCTCGCTGCCTTCCAAACGTTGACTTCGCAGCTCACGTTGCCGGAAACGTACCCGCTCGCCGTAGACGTGCAGAAGAATGTGCCCATCTACGATTGCTCGCGGATTGATTTAGATGATGCCGAGGGCGTGGAAGCGCTCAAGAATGAGTTATTCCACATTCTCTACGACGGGCCGGGCGTGTACGTGATGAAGAACTTCTTCACGGACATGGGCACTCTCGACGCGGCGAACGATGCTTTCGCGGCGATAATCGAGCGAGAACTGCAAGAAACCAACGGAGCCAAAGGGGATCACTTCGCGCCTGCATCAGCCAACAGCAGGATCTGGAACTCTTTTTCGAAACACTGCATTCAGGACCCCGCCTCGTTCGTCAAGTACTATTCTAATCCGCTCCTCCGCCTCGTCAGCGAGGCATACCTCGGGCCCGCGTACAGAATCACCACACAGCTGAATGTCGTCAAGCCGGGTGGCAAAGCGCAGGTTTCGCACCGCGATTACCACCTTGGCTTCCAGACGAAAGAAGATGTTGCGCGCTGGCCGAAACCGATGCATGATGCGAGTCGATTGCTCACACTGCAGGGCGCTGTTGCGCACACGGATATGCCGCTAGACAGTGGCCCGACGAGATTGCTGCCTTTCAGCCAGGGCTTTGAGGCGGGCTTCATGGCGTACAGGCAAGAAGAGTTCAATGCTTATTTCTTGGAGAATTACATCGCATTGCCGTTGAAGAAAGGTGACGCTGTGTTCTTCTCTCCGGCTCTATTCCATGCTGCTGGCGAGAACAAGACGGCGGACTTCGAGCGCAGTGCGAATCTCATCCAGGTTTCGTCAGCGTTCGGGAAGCCGATGGAAAGCGTGGACTCGCTGCCTTTGGTAGAGAAATCATGGGAATCGCTTGCTGAGAAACATGCAAAAGAAGGAATGAGTCGTGAGCTTGAGGCTCTTGTCGGTGCCATTGCTGAAGGATACCCGTTCCCAACAAACTTGGACCGCAGGCCACCTGCGCCAGGAGGAATGGCACCAGAGAGTGAGCAGGATCTCCTGAGGCGGGGTCTTCGCGAAAGATGGAGCAAGGATAAAGTTGTTCATGAGCTCACTGCTATGCGCAAGGCGGGTGCGGCTTGAGCAGGGAGCCAAAAAAGTTCGGGCATGTCCTAGTAGTAATTTAGGTCGCAAATTGATGACAATCCATCGACCGCTCGCCATTCCAAGTTCTTGAGGCTATAGTCGGTCATGGCTGGGATACTATTCCCGCGAAAAAAAAAAAGATGATCGATGCTGGTTAGCCAGCACCGGAAGACTTTGACGTTTGAAGAACTGTCATATCATGAGATGCTCCTCAACAGGGAATCGAACCCTGGTCTCCCGCGGCTTGTCGGTGTGAATGACAAGCGGAAATCATAGCCACTAGACCATTGGGGATGTGGTGTACTGAATTGTACACCAATGGATGTTAATGAGTGAGTGCCGACAATTTATGAACTGTGGCATTTGAGCTCCATACCCGGCGTGCTGGTGATGGGTAATGTCGATATCCAGGGAGAGGTTTGATTCACGAGCAAGTTCCATTCCGAAAGAAATAAGTACATTCAACCGCGTCTAGCACTGTTGAGCATGTCCAGTAGCATGTTTTGTTGGGAGGGAGCCTGGGGTGGCGGTTGTTGCGCCGGTGCCTGGGCAGCTGGCGAGTGGGAGCTGCGGAAGAAGTCTGTGTCTGGGTTGGAGGCAAATTTGGGTTGCTGGAACGCTTGCTGCTGCTGCTGCTGCTGATAGAAGTGTTCTTGGTTCATCTGAGGTACGGGCTGAGGCATGTGCTGCTGTTGCTGTTGCTGTTGCTGGGCTGGAGCTTGTGGCTTGCCGAACAACTGCATCAGATCAATCTGCTGTCCAGCTGGAGGCATTGTCTGCGCCAATTGAACCGGCTCGACTTGTTGTTGGGTCTGGTAGTGTATGTCCGTCTGTTGAATACCATCGTGACCATAGTGAGCAGCCGCCTCACTCTCGTACGACTCCCCAGCAATCTTTCTGCCCTCCTCAGCTCTCAGTGCGCACTCCTCAATAGCCATAGCCACAACCTGCTGCGTAGTCGGATTGGTATTCTCCTCGGAAAAGATCCACAAGCCATAGATTTGCTCCACGCCGTCCGCGCCCGTATCCTGTAAGATCACGTAGCTGTCGGTGATCTCCACGCTCTCGGCGCTTACCAATTCTACTATGAAATTGTCGAGGCTCTTGCGGTTGAGGATGATCACGCTGTAGCGCGAGTAGTGTGCGCCCGCCAGCTGGCACACGAAGAGCGTGCCTTCGGTGCCAATCTTCTCCCATCCTTGGGTCTCGGGCGAGAACGAGTAGACGACGGCGAACGGCGCGATCTGCACGATGCGCTCGACGTCGGGGCAGTAGCGGCGCAGGACAAGGAGGTTTAGCTCGGTGTTTGTGCGCGAGGGCGGAGGCGCAATGAGGGCGGCGGCGTTGTCTGTGAAGGTTGCTGTGTCGGTCTCGTCGTAGTCGGAGACTGCTGGTTGGGGTTGGAGCTGTGCTGCGCGGGTGGCTCGCTTTTTGGGTGGCATTGCTGCGGTGTTGGATGTGTAGGATTGGTTTTGGTAGGGGTTTTGGTGGTATGCTTCTGCTCACTCAAAGGTTGGTTGTTGTTTCGCGTGCAATTAACGTTGGGGCCACGGGTGATCAACAGAGCCGAATAGAAGTCGCGCGTCATACCAGACTGCTTCTTCCAATCTTCCACGCCCACGCGACCCACTACTGCGGCTGTGCACATGGCTCTGAGGCCCAGCGATGAACGCATACCGTCGACCATAGATCTGCCCTAGGCCTAGCCCGCGCATCGATATAGTCCCTTGCATTTCGCAACCATGACTTCTTCTGTCCGATAGCGAAAAACAACCCATAGCACCTCGTGTGATCACTTCTGTCTAGCGCAATGCCGGGCACACGACGTAGACCAGGCAGCACAAGCACCACCAGCAGCTTGATGCAAGATGTGCCTGGCGGCTTCCCAACTCGAGATGATACAAACGAAGAAGAGTCGAGCTACCAAAGTCTGACACAGGCGATTTATGCGCGAAGAGCTGAGTACGTGAAGCCGAAGCGCATGCGCATTAAAATCGGCACATGGAACACAGCTGCGTACAAAGGCGCAGAGAAGGATGTTGGAGGGTGGTTCGTGGACGGCAAGGGAGTTGCAGAAGCTCTGGCTGGACTAAAGGTTGGCGATCCGTCGCAGGTACACGGTGGTGACGAGATACCGGATCAGTCAGGACTGGAAGCGAGGGAAGATGTTGCCGAGCAAGAAGCTAGGTATGAGCGCAAGAAATCGACTGTGCCAAAGGACGATCCTGGCTCGATACCTGGCGGCGACGACATAGGGCTGTACGTGCTTGGATTGCAGGAAGTCGTCGATATCAACTCCGTATCCGAGGCTCTAAGGCCATACACCGATCCATCGATTGCCAAGAAGTGGAAGGTTGAGATGGAGAAGTCTCTACCCAAAGGCTACACATTGGTCGCGGAACAGCAACTGTTGGGCTTACTTCTTCTCATCTACGCTGCACCGGACATCGCCAGCGAAGTGCGCTCTGTGAGCACGACCAGTGTTGGCACCGGCTTGGGTGGCTACATGGGCAACAAGGGCGCTGTGACTGCAAGGATTGTGCTAGGCGATACCACTCGCATCGTCTTCGTCAACAGCCACTTGGCAGCTGGTGCTGACAAGACTTCTCTTGAACGACGCAACTGGGACGCCTCGCAGATCATCAGCCGTACTCGCTTCGGAGCGATCCAGGACGCTATGGACCTGTCGCAGACCACCGGAGAACAAATAGGCGATGAAGACTTTGCCTTCTGGGTTGGAGATCTGAATTATCGATTGGAAGGCATCCCTGGAGACGATGTCAGGCGCTTGCTTATGCTTCACACACGCAACGAGTACGATCTGAGCCAACGTTCAGCGCAGAAGATCGAGAAAGAGATCGAAAGCGCTACCGATGCCGTGAAAAGACGTGTCGAAGACAGGACCAGCATAGGTTCTAGAGACTCGACATCAGAAGAAGTCGCACCGCAAGCAAGCGCCAGGTCAAGCATGGACAAAGCAGATGCAGGTGAGACCCTGGAAGATGAGATCGACGCGAGCCAAGATCCTACATCATTGCAGACTACTCTTGCTTCCTTGTTGCCACACGATGAGCTACACCAGCAGATGAAGCTACGAAAAGCATTCCATGATGGCTGGCAAGAGGGCCCGATCAACTTCTTACCAACCTACAAGTACGACGTCGGAAGTGTCGGCGTGTTCGACTCTAGCGAGAAGAAACGTGCGCCGTCCTGGTGCGACCGAATCTTGTATCGCTCACGTCGCGACAAACTCGCATACGAAGCAGAGGTCAAGGAGGAAGAACTTGCCAAAAAGAAAGACGAAGAAATGAAATCTAATGGAACTGATGAGGCTGCCCTGGATGACGAGATACTGTACGACTACGATCCGGACGCAGATGGCGAAGAGGTCAATGATGGTTACGATGAGTACGACGAAACACTGGACGCTCCTGAAGGAGTGGTCATCACGAGAGAAGGCTTTGAAGACGAGATCCACTTGGAATACTATGCTGCACATCAAAGAATCTTGTCGTCCGACCACAAGCCTCTAGATGCTGTCTTCATGCTCAAATATGATGCAGTGGACGCAGCACTCAAGGCGAAAGTACACGCCGAAGTTGCCAAAGAGCTCGACAAGGTTGAGAACGACAGCAGGCCTGGTGTGACAGTCGTGGTTGACAAGCACCGACCAGACGACACCGAGTATTCGGATGAAGACCCAGCGAGCTTCGAAGGTGTATGGTTTGGCGCTGTCCGATGGGCTCAGGCAAAGCATCGCAGCCTCACAGTGGCCAACACCGGTCGTGTACCAGCTAGCTTCACACTGATCGAACGGCCAGTAGGACCAGGCCAAGCTCCTGGTATTGCACCACGCTGGCTAAATCTCAAAATCAATGACACGACAATTTCCAGCACTGTCAGCGGCACAGATCCCGTGAACCTGGAACCCGGCGAAACCGCAAACATCGAAATTGAGCTCCGCGTGTTCGACACCCACAACGTACAAGCCTTGAACGAAGGCATCAAATGCCTGGAAGACATCCTCGTGCTCCGCGTCGAAGGCGGACGCGATCACTTCGTCCCCATCCGCGCGGACTGGCAAGCCTCCTCGCTCGGCCGCTCAATCGACAAACTGATCCGCATCCCTGAAGGCGGCATCCGCAAACTGCAAAGCCAACGCCCCGACAGCACCAAAGGCGTCCAATCTGCTTCCCACGCACGCTCCGGTTCTGGCCCTGCCGGCTCTACGAAGTCCGCCGCTTCTTCTCGTGTCTCGCTGGACGATGCTCCTGTAAGGTTCTCAGCGCCGCGTGAGCTTTTCCGACTGACTGAGGCGATAGAAGAGCTGAGCGCGCGCATCGTCGCAGAGCATGAGATGACGGCTTCCGAGGACTCGCCGGCGCCGCAGTGGCAGGACTACCCCGCGTGGCCATTCGACGAAGCGTGTTGGGCGGAAAGAGGCACCGAGCAGTGGGACGAAGCTTTGTCGGAAGTGTGCAATGCGCTGGACGAAGACTCGCCGTTGGAAAGCAGCTTGCCGGCCGAACTGCCCAAGCTGCAGCGCTTATACGTGCTCGCGAGCTTCCTCCTCATTTTCCTGGACGGCCTCATCGACGGCATTGTCACCGAGGACCAGTGGCCGGCCATCGAGTCGTATCTCTCTGAGCTCGAGAAGTCGAAGCGCAAGGTCTCGTTGGACGAGCAGCGCACCGCTCTGCAAGAAGCACTCTCACACTCCTCAGGGCACAGCATCTCGTTTGTACTGATCATCTCCATGCTCGACAGGCTGATTCAAGACATTCACCACGCGTCTAAGCCAAAGCCCGAGCCTCCTCTGAGCCCAGGTCGAATGGCGATGCCTTTCCGACGCATGACAGGTTTAGGCAGAGTCCCTGCCGCTCCTGAGCGCGAGCAGGCAGCACAAGCGTTGGCGAAGATGTTTGCGCCGGTGGTCTTCAAAGCTGGTCAGCCACCTAGTGAGAGGGCGCGAGCGCAGCAGGATAAGAAGAAAGTTGAGGCTTTGGAGGTGTTTTTGAAGAAAGACGCGCAGGCTTGAGTGTGGGAGGATTGGTCACTGATAATTGTTTGGATTGAGATTTTGATTTCTCTCAGTGGGGACTGTTTCTCAAGTCCAACTACTACTACTTTTCATCATCTATCTACAAGCCCCTGTTCTCCATTCGTTCCCCTCTCTCAATAAAGACCGATATCGTCGAGCATGTGCTCCGATTGCAGCTCATTTTGCTGGCTTTGCAATGTTGGCTTGGCAGTGGCGAGGCTATCTGCCACCTCTCGTGGCAAGCCGCACCACGCCGTCTCGATAATCCCATCAGTGCGCCCACTCCGGACGCAATTCTATAACGGGCACCTCTGGCCGAAGAGCACCTTTTAGGATTTCGGCCGGGTGCATGCGGCTTCGATCCGGTAAAGACCGGATACAGCAGCACTGAGCTTTCAAGGCATGGCCATGCCTTTGATAGAAGCACTCTGTCTGCTGCGAGTGATCACCGGCCGGCTGCTGTCGTCCTCCCATAGCAGCAGCCTGGAAGTGATTCCTGTGCGACGTTCACGTATAATTAAGATCGCCACCGTGCTGATTTGTTGCTGGTTGCAGCACAGCTGAGTAAGAGCTTCTGGTGAGCTCTCCGTTCCCACTCTGAAGAAAAGATTTGGATGACAAGATGCCACGCCCAAGTTTGACAACGAGAAACCGCTCGATCAACGCGAAGAAGCATCAGCATTGATCTCGTCAAAGTCCGGGAACGAGATGTACCCGTCCCGCTGGTGCACGCAGTCCTCCCAGCTGCGCCTGCGCTCCATGGTCGACGTCGGCGACTCTGGCGCCGGGGTGTTGAGCGGGCTGCCGCTGGGGGTGGCGGTTGAGCGGCGAGGCGAAGCTGCGCGAGAGGCGACTTGTGAGAGAATGTTGCGGGCGTCGGTGCTGGCTGAGCGGAGGCTGAAGGGCGAGAGAGAGGGGCGGGTGGTGGCTGTTGAGGTGGAGTTGTAGGAGTGTTGGCGGTTGATCGAGGGTGGGGTGATGGTTGAGGGAGTGAGGGGGGATTTCTTCATTGTTGCGGTGTTGTTGGTGGTGTGGATGATGTTTGGGTATGGTGAGACGGTGTCGAGGGTTGATGTGGTCATGTAGATTGATGTCCGAGTGATGGAGAGATTCTTGTTGAGAGTTGTTGGGAGGTGTTGTGGCTATAGCTATAGCTTGCAGGTAGCAGTAGTAGCAGGTGGTGGCAATGGCCGGATTGTTGGGCTGGATGGATGGATGGATGGATGGATGTTGGGGAGTCGAAGTCACTTGTAGTGTTGTAGATGGAGGCACAGTGTGACAGCGGGATAGCAGAACAAGTATTCGATCGGTAGCAGTAACAGTGATGGGTACGAAGAGGAGACACACGGTACCGAGCGGGTAGGTATACATGTATACATACACACACGCTCGAGACCCTCAACTCTCTCCGCTCGTTCTCCTCACGACAACAAACGCAGATGCGCGCAGCACTGGGCCGGGCGGGCAGGCAGGCAGGGCTCCACTCCTCGCTCTCACTACATACACAGACGCAGCATCCGTGACCTGACTACAAGGACGAGACTACTGCAGCCAAAGTACGCGTCCCGGCGGTTTGCCGCTGACGGGCGAATCATGGGCGGCAGGCTCCCTCAGGTCGGGCTCAGGCTGTGGATGCGCTGTCCGCAAGCCACGATCTGGAACATGTGGAACCCCTTGGACTAGTATCACTGGCGACGGCCCGGCTGTCCACCTCGTGAGCGCAAGGAGGAGTCGCAGGCTAAGGCTGCCCGCTAGCAAGGGCTCGGGAGAACGATGCTGGGCGACTGGTGGACTCTGGTGCATTCGAGCTCACTCTGACGCTGCTTGGCTGATTATTATTGATTGATGAGCGCTGCCTGCTGCGTTGGTGCTGCCATCGCAGATGCACCTCGTGTCTTGCGTGCTGGCGGTGTTGCTATTTCGTGCTGCTGCCGACGCTGCTGCTGCTGGCCGCCGTTCGGTTGTTGTCATGTGCACAAGCACCTACATACACACATACATGCATTATTATCATTCTCGCATTGCCCGTCTGGCGCCCAAGGTGGAGGGCCGCTCGCCCTCTGCTATGGCTCTCTTCATAGTTATCGATGCCGGCTGACTGCCGCGCGCATGGCGAGGGGGCTTGCAGGCACCATCCTAATCTCGATGCTACAGCAATTACCACATCACCGTCGCATCATTCGTACGCGAAAGTATGCTCGCACTTGTACGCACACCACGGCTAATCTGTCCAGTCTCTGCCCGTCCGCGGCCTCGAGAACGACGATGACGACGAGGCGGTCGCCGGCAGCAGCGACGTTGGGCCAGGGTGCGTGACGAGTGTGCCACGGCACGCGAGGTGACACGATCCGATCGGATCAGACAGCATCGCCGGCAAGACCTGTTTCCTGCTTGCTTTGCTACACGTAGTACCTACATACAAACATCAAATAACCTGTTTCCGATCCTTCGGCTCGAGTGAGCAGCAGCACTTGCGAGACCGAAAAGGCGGAGAGTGTGTTGTTGCTGTCAGTCAGCCTATTGCTGCTGGCGCGCGCCACGACCTTCCGACTGACTGCTATCTTACACTGTGGCTGCCACGCTGCTTTGCCCTGCCCTGCAGCGCTACTGCTGACATGCCCGATCCGCGCGTTCATTCGTCCTGCAAGGCCGTAGATGACTCGATCTCTACTATAGCACACGCTTGACACGGACAGGACCGCTGCTGGTCCGGAGCGTCGGTCGCCTCGGACGGTCGGTTGGACGGGGAGCGCGCGGAAACCGTTTCTTAGATCGGAGCGAGCATTTCTTTGATTCGACTCTTGGTGTGAGTTGTGGCCATGGCTCTGCCTGACGGACCAAGGACACGCCTTCTGGCGCCTTTCGACAGACCTTCTCCCTGAACCACACGGACAATGGCGGTAACACACCGACTCCTTCGCTTTCCCTTTAATCAATTTCGCCCAAATTGATCTGCTAATAACGGTTTCATTGCTTTTCGAGGGCGAGCGCCCTCTACTCGGAACCAAATCTCGGACTCGAGGGAACCCTTTCCGCCGAGGGCTCACTCGCTGGCAAAGCTGGAATTACTCGTCAGTCGGCTGCAGCTGTGCAGAATGCAGGCGAAACCCAGGACTGGCGGTAAAGCCACCCACCAGCCAGCGCGGCGGCGACAACTCCTTGATGATAACAGTAGTGCTTGCGGTGCCTGAGCACATCACCCATCGAGTCATACCGGGGGTGCCTTTCCCCTGTGCCGGTTGCTGGAATTTCTTCCGCTTGCCTTGCCCTGCCTTCCGCGGCTTTTGGCTTTCATCGATGATGCTGGACTGCCATGTGTTCTAGCTTGACCTTGCCTCTCTTACCGACAAATTGTCAAACGTGGTTTGGGCCTCCCCGTCCTTTGGTTTTCGACGGTCTGGCGGCGCGGGGCTTCTCTTCCGCGGCGGCTTAGCTCTGGGAGTTGCTATGTCGGTCGTAATCATTTTTGTTCAGGTCGTGTCGCGAGTGTCGGTCTGTGATGCTCACATGACAAGCACACGTTGTAAATTGCAGCCCAAGCGGCTTTTCGCTGCTTTTCTGCTTGGAGGGAAATTGAACTGACATGGAAGGTGTGGTTATTCGTACGCACTAACTCGGTGCGTGACTACTGGTCAAGTAAGTCGACGAGGCCTAGAACATTTTGCATGACATACGCTCTACATGAAAATTTTGTGTCTTGTGCGACTGTCAAAACCAGATTCGCCTGACCAAGCAGACTAAGTGGACTTGGTAGACAACGTGGAGCATTACGCATGTTGTCGAGCCTGAGACAGGCCCCACGAGTGAACCAAGATCTTCCATGCATTGTTTGGTACTTTGACGCCATCAACCAACGAGCAACAGTGCCTATTGAGACGCAGCATCGAATGCCATTGAATTCACGCACGCAAACAACGAATCTGGGCACTCATCCTATGATTTCTCCTCTGCTGCCCCTAAACCCAGAACTCCACCGGGCTTTGGTGGTCTTGAATGGAAACGAGCCACGAGCCGACACTATGAAGGACGGAAGATGTATCGCAGATCCATACTGAGACAGAAAAAGGACACAACGCAACCTTTTCTCCCGGTCTTCGCTTTCAGCCAGCCTGCTGCCCGTTTCAAATGTGCGGAATGTACGCTGTCCACCTGGGCATCTCGTAAATCGAGGCTGGAGAATTCGGGAGTGCCCTGAAACTCTCGACGACTAGGAACAGACGTGCGACCATCGCTACAAAGCCGAGGAAATACGCGATGTAATGCAGCAGCGTGTCCACAGCGTCTCGGTAGCGACCCCAGCCTCTCAGAATCGTCACCAACACGATCAATCCGGACGAGGCAGTGGCAACAGAAGCGCATCTCCAAATAATGCCCTCTGCGCGTGTTGGGAAGTGGTATGACCAGGATCGCGCCGTAGACCAGGAATGTAAGGAACATGATGAGCGGTCTCAAAATTCCTGCCGTGGCCCAATCCAAGGAACTGAACATTTCGCCGGCCATGTTCTTGCTCCGAGGGTGGATGTGAAAGTACAGATCACGCAAGGACGGATCAGTCATCTCAATGTAAACATGTGTCGCAACGTCGTAGGGCTTGTGCCTCCAGAAGGCGTAGATGAAGAAGGCGCTGACACAATGAGCGAAAGTGTTCAGCTCGAGCAGCGATATTGCCATGTCTTGGCTAAGGCGTTCGATGCATTGGGAGCAGAACCATAAGGCCTGGGCGCAAGTAATGAATTTAGCAAGCCCGTTGGCCTTGCTTGGGTCTTGTAGCACTGCTCGTTGCAGAGGTAGTAGGCTCTTCCGATCGATCCTCGCGAGTTCTCTGAATACCCAGTAACCTAGAGTCCTGGTGTCGCCTTCAAACAGTCCAATGCCTCCGCCAGATAGTGCGTAGAATGCTGTGTCTATAGCCCATGGAAGTTCATCCCTTTCCAATCGAGGCAAGACATCGTTGATCCTGAGTCGACGTTGCTCCAGTTCCGAAGCACGCGAAGCGTCGCGATGGCGCAGAAGCATCCGGAGCCGATCAGCAACAAGGACTGGCGACAGGCATAGCATGCCCAATTCGCCCATAATATAGCGCAGATATCCTAGCAATCGCTTCACCCGAGTTTCAGGTAGTCGTGCCTTGCGGAGGCCGCGGTGACGATTGACTGCATTCATCAACATTTTGGCGTGACGATACTGCAACCAAGCATTCAAGGCGACCACTTCTGGTGCAATGATAGCAAGAATCGACCAGCCTATTCTTCGAAATATTTGCTTGTAGGGAGGCTCCCCTGGCGGGGGTATGTTCAAGTGTACAGCTTGCCATACGCATAGGAATATGGTCTGCACCAGCAATCGTTGTCAGCAAATGGTCTATGTATGGTAGTAACTAAGCAATCAACTGCAATAGCTCCTCTCCACATCAGCCATACGTATTGCCGTACGGCATCACTCTTCAAAATCATACTGATTTGTAATAACTCGAACCGTTCAGGTAGCTGTGTTTAGACCCGCGAAGCGAGGCAGGCAAGGGAAAGAGAAAGCGAAGCTGAAATATGACACGACATACTTGAAACTGTTGTCAGCCGGATTTTGGTGCATTTCCTTGGTCCTACAACTCACCAACTACACATGTTTGGTATATATTCCACGTCCCACGCACGGTAGTGTTGGGGTGCCACACGGGTTGCGCTGTACTGTTCTCGCCGTGAAGGATCGCGTTCAAGTTGGACGCCATCTCTGCACGTGTTTCAAGTGATGTTTGAATGTTTGCTGCTCTGTTCAACCGTGGCACGAACGGATGGACATTTTCCTTTTCACGGTACGATCAGGCTGAGTCTCGAGTGACACGACCAATTTGTGGCGCTGCCGCCTCGCGGCTGGATGTCTATATCAGGCATGGCAGTGCATTCGCATCTGCTCTCTGTAATAGGCTCACCTGGCACCAACCTGAAACCCGGTTTATGCAGCGAAGGCTCAATTGCGATGCAACGCGCACTGTCGCCGTCGCTGCAACGACCCAAAGGCGCCTACCGTTCTTGCTCGCAGATATTTCAAGATCCAGCGGCCAGAAATAGTCGGTAGGAAACACATGTATCCATTGTTCGTATGGGAACAGAGTTTCGAGGGCAAGTCTAGAACCACCAGACAACGCCGTCCACCTTCACCTCCATCCACGGCCCATCCCGCCACACAAAACTTCACGCCACATCACATGCTTGCACAACAAAATATAACATATAGAAAAACACAACCCACACATCCCCAATAACAAGATGTCCACGCCCCTCCGCGAAAGCGACATCCTCTTCCCCTCCGCCTCCACCTCCATAAAATCCACTCTTCTGGACCTCAAACGCAGCAACCTCAGCATTTCCAACCGCCTGCGCTCCATCGCCGCCGACGGAGCCTTCGTGTCAAAAGTCGCAGACGCCTTCCAACTCCCCTTAGTCGCCAACGAGCGCTGCGGGAGCTGGTACATTGATCCTGCCGTCAAAGGTGGGAGCGCGTATTTCAAGTCTACGGATGGGCATTTTGGGGAGTGGAGTTTTAGTTTGAGGAGGTTGAATTTGGGGGTTTTGGAGATTGTGGGAAGGGAGGGAGGGTGAGTCTTTGATTTTCTTTCTTTTGCGATTGGAAATGGGGGTTTGTGTATTGGTCTATGTATATGCTTTGATTTGTTGGTATGTTCTGTATTGATATTGATCGATTGTTTCGCAGATGCATCATCGTCGACAGCACAAGACGCGGCAAAAGCATGCCAGACGCCCTTTCGAAGACCATTGGAATCTGGATCATTGTTCTCAACCGACTCCTGTTCACTCAAAGGCCAGATTCGCACGAGCTCATGACGCCCAGCGAAGTAGTTTCCGACTCCGAACACGCACAAATCGAGGAGCGACTAGAACGATTCGTCGAAGAGGTGCGTCGGCTAGACTTGAACCTTGACGAGCTGCGAGAGAAAGTCAAGAAGCCCATGCGGCCTTACTGGGTGACACCGGCGAGCAGCCTGGACTCCTTGTCGAAACCTTCAGGCGATAATACTTTTAATACTGTAGTGTTATGCACTGCATCAAGTAAACCATCGTTCGAAGTTCGAAACGATCCAGACTACGTTCAAGGAGCTGCTGACGATCATGAGGCATGGTCGTGTGGGTTGACGGCTCCAGTGCTCTGGAAAAATAGTGAGATGCTTTTATCCACAGCCGAAGACGATCTACCAGCGAAGATCGCTGAGTTGGTCAACGAGTCGGCCAGCGTGAAGGATGCCGGGCTTCCCGCTCTGATCAAGCCTACGACATCTTTGTATGTTGGAGATGAGAGCACAATCGAGCAGGCAAGCTCCAGCATCGACGTCCTTGTGCACTGCGGACCGACTGTTGATCCAAAGATCCGTGAAGGCATCGAAAAGCGTGGCGGCAAAGTTGTTCATTTATCGTGTACAAGCGGGAAGAACGGTAGCCGTCAACTCCGGGCGTCGTTGCAGAATCTAGATGGCTTGGAGAGGTTCGAGAAACCAAATCCTACCATCCTCGTTGCAGGCCAGGATGGCAAAGACATGGCAGTCGGAGCTGCACTCGCTATCGTATGTTCCTTTGTCGATGAGAGCGGCAGACTTGATTGCACCAACCGTCAGCCTACCACGAACAAAGCTGAGATCAAGAAACGATTGAGTTGGATTATTGTTTCGAAGCCAGATGCAGCGCCCAGTCGCGCAACGTTGCAGAGCGTTAATTCATATCTCATGGGTTGATGGTCTCTTTGAGAAAAGCCGATCATTCGTCATCACTGTCGGAATCCTCATCCTTGAGCCACTTGCTCATGTATGGGCCGTCAAGCCAGTATCCAAGACGCTTGTAGTAGCCGCGGACACCGACACCGGAAATGATAGCAATCTTGGAGGAGCCGTGCTCATCCCTTGCAATTCTTTCAGCCTCCTGCATCAAAAGGGTACCGTAGCCTTGGTGCTGGCTCTTTCCCTTGACACGCTCGTGGATCGGTACCGCGGAACCGTACACGTGGAGCTCGCGCACCAAACTGCTCTGCTGTCCGGTCAATTCCTCGCGGTAAGTGTACTTCTTGGTACACTTCCTCAGACGAAGCAATCCAATAAGGATATCTTGCTTCGGGTCCTCGTATGCCAGGAAAGTCTCCCATCCGCCGTTGGCCATGTAGTCACGGCGCACCAGCTCGACCTGGTTAGGCACGATCTTGTTCTTGACTTCGTTGATGCCGACTTCACGGGTACGCACATCGCGACAGCTCGTGCCAAAGTCCTTCATGCGAGCCAAGGCGAGTTCTCGGAGGTTACCGTTCTCCACACCAGAGGTGACTAGAGGCATAGGAATATCACGCTGGACACGGTAGATACGAGTCCAGGGCGGGATCAGGGCAAGAATGCGAGCAACCAGATCGATGAGCACGTTGGGAGTGTAGTTCTTGTATCGCCCGGTTCGCCAGAGTTCGTAGAGACCAGTGCCACGGATGACGAGTGTAGGGTAGATCTTCAAACCATCTGTGCGGAAGCCAGGGTTCTCAAAGTACTCCTGGAATTGGAAGAGGTCGCGTTCGAGACCAACGTTAGGTAGATCAGGCATCATGTGCGATACAACCTTGAAACCAGCGTCCTTCGACATGGCGAAAGTCTCCATGACAGCTTTGACAGTGTGGCCACGGTTGGTGTCTCTCGCCACATCCTCATACAAGCTTTGGACACCGACTTCCAGACGTGTGCAGCCATAACGAAGCATATCTGTAAGATGGGGTGGCAAACAGTAATCCGGCCTCGTCTCGATGGTGATACCCACGCATTTCGTGTTGCTCATCTCTCCAGCCATGACTGCTTCGTCGACGTTGTTTGTCTGATATCCTGACAGCGCATTGTGCAGCTGTGAGATGAATTCCTCCCTGTACTTCGGGCTGAGACTCATGAAAGTACCACCCATGATGATGTACTCCACTTTGTCCACACTGTGTCCCATGTTCCTGATCTGGTCGACTCTGCCTCTTGCCTGCTCAAAGGGATCGTAGCGTGCGCGGATGGCGCGCATGCTTGTGGGCTCATATCCAGTGTAAGACTGAGTGGAGTATTCGAAATCACTGTCGGGTCCACCAGGGCAGTACACGCAAATGTTTCCAGTGTAAGCGATGTGAGGACATCTGTGCGGCTTGCACATGACAGCCACAACCGCAATGCCAGAAGCACTTCTGATCGGCTTGGCGATCAACTTGGGCAGAATGTACTTCTTGTAGTGCTCTGGCACGGCAGCAATGATTGCAACGAGTGGAGGCAATATCGACAGGTAGTGCTTTTTCGCAACCTGACCCCGCAGGGCGTTCAGGTTGATATCTTTCTTGACGCCAGTCTGCTGGGTTTGCTCAAAGTCTTCCACCAAGGCATTGGCAATGTCGGCGCATGCACGCATGTATCGCTCGTTCTCGGGTGCCAGTTTCTTGAGCTGGGCTGCGGGCATGCGCTTGCCCTTGACCTTGTGAGTGCCCTCTGTCTGGGTCTGGGTCATGGTGGCGGTCGCCATCGTGGCGGGTGAGAGATGTTATGTGGTCGTCGCCTTTAGTAGGTGCAAGTGAGGTCGACAGTGGCAGTGGTGGCGGTGTTGGTCGTCCAGTCCCGCCGTCCAGCAGCAGCAGTTGTCAATTTCTCGGTATGATCAAATATCTCGTATCGATATGGCTCTCACTGCGGGCAAGAAGTTCGCGACGGAAGCTAGTCCGCCGCGGCTCTCGTGCTGCCTTGGTGCGGCGAGGGTCGGGTATCATCGGAGGAAAGTTGTCGGCCAGACAGAAAGGGAAAGGGAGCTCAAGCTCTGCTTTACTTGCGCGCTGCGACTTCACATACTCGCAAGAGATATATCCACGCCGCCTCCACCACCCCTCCCCCAAACACCACTCCTCTCCGCCGCGCCCAGGTGTTGTCGGAGCCATATCGCCACCATGCAGTCCATCCGCCAGCCCTTGACCCGCGCCGTGCGCTCCTCAGGCCTCACCCGCTCCGCATACTCTTCAGTCGCTCCCTCCACCGGCTACGCCTCGACCAACGCCAACCTGCGCATTAGCGACCAGACCAAGGTTGTCTTCCAGGGCTTCACTGGCAAGCAGGGCTCTTTCCACGCCCAGCAGGCTATCGAGTACGGCACCAATGTTGTCGGTGGAACCAACCCCAAGAAGGCTGGCCAGGAGCACCTGGGCAAGCCCGTCTTCGCCAGCGTCGCCGATGCTGTGAAGGAGACTGGCGCCAACGCCTCCGCCATCTTCGTCCCTCCTCCTGTTGCCGCCGCCGGTATTGAGGAGGCCATCGCTGCTGAGATCGGTCTCGTTGTCTGCATTACTGAGGGTATCCCCCAGCACGACATGGTCCGCATCACCGACATCCTCAAGACACAGAGTAAGACCAGACTGGTTGGCCCTAACTGCCCCGGTATCATCGCTCCGGTAAGAATATCTGCAATTGCTACATCTACACAAATTCCGAGAACAAAGGCTACAAAAGATGAGAAATATACAAAAACATATGATAGGAAGAGTATGAGCTGCATAGCAGTTGTGATTACTCATTTCAAATTGACTCTGATACCAAAGCATACTCTCAATTTTTTTTGAACGATTGTTACTCGTGTGCATCCATTCTAACGCACACTCCCAGGGTCAATGCAAGATCGGCATCATGCCCGGTTTCATTCACAAGCGCGGTCGCATCGGTATCGTCTCCCGTTCCGGTACCCTCACCTACGAGGCCGTCAACCAGACCACCCAGGCCGGCCTCGGCCAGTCGCTCGTCGTCGGTATCGGCGGTGACCCCTTCAGCGGCACCAACTTCATCGACTGCCTTAAGGTCTTCCTCGAGGACCCTGAGACCGACGGTATCATCATGATCGGCGAGATCGGTGGTTCCGCCGAGGAGGATGCCGCTGAGTTCCTCAAGGAGGCCAACAGGGAGAAGCAGAAGCCTGTTGTCTCCTTCATCGCTGGTATCTCCGCTCCTCCCGGCAGGCGCATGGGTCACGCCGGTGCCATCGTCTCCGGCGGCAAGGGTGGCGCAGACAGCAAGATCTCCGCCCTCGAGGCGGCCGGTGTCATTGTTGAGCGCAGCCCTGCGTCGCTCGGCAAGACCCTCAGGGAGGAGTTCGTCAGGAGGGATCTTCTTTAAGCTGGTCGCACCATCTTGAAGATTTGTTTTACTATTTTGTTTTTTACTCCCCGTGGTGTAGCGCATATAAGACTGAGCTCCTTACCCCTGAGCGGTCTATACTTGTAGAAACTTCATCTTTCCCGGTCATCAATATCCCAATACCTTATTCATATCAGGGTGGTCTCGCTTTGGGAAACGGTTGCATATTGGATAGCACAGCACTGCAGAGACTGGACAATCTGAACGTTTCGCTTCATGAAGTAAGCAACCTCACGCTTTCAACCCTCTCATATGTTGCAGCCGAGAATACCTGGTTCTCCCGCGGCTATCGTTGTGAGTCCGAATCAATCGTTGTAGGTGTCTGAGCATACCGTGTGCCTCTCACTAATGCAGTGCTTCAAGATTTTACATTGACGAACATCAATTGGGCTATTTGCCCTCGCCTGCCTCGGTCTGCGCTTCCACATTGCTGTCCGAAGGCTTTGCATGAAACAGCTCGTTCAAGCTGAGCACTATATTCCAAGTCAGCGGCTGTCTTCTATTGTGTCGAGCACCTACAAGATTTTACAACAGTGGTTGCCACTTACTATCGTCCCCATAGTCGTGAACCAGCACCTGGAAAGTGCGGTTGTCTTCCACTTCTGAAGAAGAGCTTTGTTCTTGCTCATCGTGCTTGAGCGGTTCATCGCCTGCCGATGATGCAGTTGTGTGAGAATTGTCGTCCTTCTCGGTTGCTGGCTTCTCGTGGTGATCTTGAGTCTCAGTGGCATCTTTTGCTTGTTTGTTGTTTGACGCGGTGCTTGACCTGGCAGATGGGGGTCTGCGTTCGCGCGCCATGGTGTGTTGAAAGATCGTTTTGGATGATTGGGGGTGGATAGGTCGGGTCGTGGACGTCGACTTGATCAGTGTCGCGCTGGGTCTATGATGTGGGCAAGCAAGACTGAAGCACGTGATTGCGACTGATCGAAAGTGAATTGAGACATCGGATAGTTACTTACGAGAGGCACAAAAGGAAGCATTCACTGTTGAGGAAAGTTTGCTTTCTGGGCAATACATTCGGCCACTATGTGTTTGTGCTAGTTTGCTTGTCCAGTTTTTCGAAGAGAGTATGGTGTACACCAAGTAACATTTCATACTGTTACTTTGGTCGATGGCAAGTTCAGGAGAAGTACAGTCATGTGCTGATCCTTTAGCAGTAACAGCATCGATCGCGGTTGAGAACGCCCAGTCGGAGATGCAGCATTGTGCACGTAGTTGTATAGAGATGATCGTTAGAACGTACTGTATCATGACCGGCGAGCTTGTGAGGACTTACGTAAACTCACCTTCTTGAGCCCTAAGAGCTCCAAGTATAGTAAGTAGTATCCTGCAAGTACGGCTGCTCTCGTGAAATTGAGTTTGAATGTTTGTCGTTCGAACTTGTCAGCTGATACCGCGATAGCCGTAGAGATGAGATAGCCAGCACCACAGCCGTATAGTTGGCGAAAATTGTCTCAGTAAAGCAGTGTCCTATAGGACTCTCGCGATCGCCTTTGATTGGTCGTTCGAAATCGTCAAAGTACTATAGGACCAACCGCTCTGGCGCAATTGACTTTGATTGATCATTCGGAAAGATGTAAGCACAATAGTATCCTACAAGACCAACTGCTCTCGCGCAAATGGCTTTAATTGGTCGTTTGTAGTCGTCAGCTGATATTGCGATGGTCGAGGGGATGAGATAGCCGGCACCATAGCCGTTCCCATAACCGTTCCCATAACCGATCAAGCCGCACAGTTGACCTCCAACGGGCATAGCGCTTCGGTTGCTGCCTATCATGCTCCACCCGGAGGCCCGACTCCCCTCTTCACCCCACACCTTGTCGCGTATGATGGACTCTTTGGAGCTCGATAAAGCACTTGGTTGCGATAAGGCGAGAAATGTACCGATTGCTGGTAGTCCATTATTTAAGAGCTAATAGAAGAAAGCCGTAGGTATATATACAAGATCCCGAGCTCTTCCTGCAACCTGTATATTGTCCCCAGCTTCTCATTACCCCTACGATCTATCAAGGCAATAACCATTCGACAAAACATTCACTAGACAGCATTGCGACAAGACCAGCAAGATGGTGCTTGAACGCTTGCAGCAGATGAGTGCTCACCTCACCGGTCAGGTGGTACCTCACCATCCCTTCGACCCTCTTACGCTCGACGAAATTACGAAAGCGGTCGCCATTGTCCGCAAATCATATAGCGATCTTCACTTCAACGCCATCACGCTATGCGAGCCTCCAAAAGCCGAAATGATGCGATGGGTCGAGAACCCAAAGAGCGCTCCAAGACCCAAACGTATCGCAGACGTCGTCACCATTGGCCGTGGAAGCAAGGTCTACGATGGTCTTGTTGATCTGGAAGAAGGCAAAATCATCTCATGGGAGCTGACGGAGGGAGTTCAGCCATTGATCACCATGGAGGACCTGCAGATTGTCGAATCGGTTGTTCGAAAAGATCCCGAAGTCATTAAGCAGTGTGGCTTGATCGGTATTCCAGCGGAGGACATGCACAAGGTCTATTGCGACCCCTGGACCATTGGATACGACGAGCGCTTCGGCAGCAAAGTCCGCCTCCAGCAGGCTTTGATGTACTACCGTCCGCACCCAGACGACTCGCAGTACACATACCCACTAGACTTCTGTCCAATCTACAACGCCGATACCCAGTCTATTGTTCACATCGACGTACCCAAAGTCCGCAGACCTCTCAACAAGGCCAAGCCCCACAACTACCATGCAGACTGGATCAAGAAAGAGACCGGATTCAGGACGGACATCAAGCCCCTGAACATCACACAGCCCGAGGGCGTCTCGTTCACCATCGATGGGCGCACAATCAAGTGGCAGAACTGGTCGGTACACATTGGATTCAACTACCGCGAAGGTATCGTGCTGTCAAATATCACATACAACGACCGAGGCAACGTCCGTCCCACATTCTGGCGTATGTCCCTCGCAGAGATGGTTGTTCCTTACGGCAACCCGGAGCGCCCACACCAGCGTAAGCACGCTTTCGATCTCGGCGAGTATGGCGGTGGCTACATGACCAACTCGCTTGCCCTTGGCTGCGATTGCAAGGGAGCCATCCACTATATGAACGCCGACTTTGTGAACAAGGCCGGCGAAGCCACGACTATCAAAAATGCCATCTGTATCCACGAGGAAGATGCAGGAATCCTGTTCAAGCACTCAGACTTCCGTGACGATTCTACCACCGTCACTCGTGCTCGCAAGCTATTGATCAGCCACATTTTCACCGCGGCAAATTACGAGTATTGCGTCTACTGGATCTTCCACCAAGACGGTACTATCCAGCTTGAGATCAAACTGACTGGTATCCTGAACACATACTCCTTGAACCCCGGCGAGTCGGCGGCTCCTTGGGGAACTGAAGTCTACCCTGGCGTTAACGCTCACAACCACCAGCACCTCTTCTGTTTGCGTATCGATCCCAACATCGATGGTCCTGCTAATACGGTCTTTGTTGCTGATGCGGTCGCATCGGAGCATCCTGTCGGCAGTGAGGAGAACTACTACGGCAACGCATTCTACGCGAAGAAGACCAAGATCGAGACCCAGGGCAAGAGCATGAGCGACTACGATGGCGCTCTGAGTCGCACGTGGGAGATGTCCAACACTAACAAGGTAAGCACAGATTCTCAAGCCATGAAATATTCTCGTGCACAAAGCTAACATAATTGCCAGCTGAACCCATACTCCCACAAACCCGTCTCATACAAGCTCGTGAGCCGCGAAGTCCCTCCTCTCCTCCCCAAAGAAGGCAGTCTCGTCTGGAAGCGCGCCGGCTTCGCCAGACATGCCGTGCACGTCACGAAATGTAAGTCCATAATGAGCCCATCCGTTTAATCAAGGCGACTAACACATCACCTTCCAGACGAAGACGGCCAACTCCACCCTGCCGGCCGCCACGTCCCCCAAACCTCCGGCGAGCCCTCCCAAGGAATACCCGCCTGGATCGCCGCGAACCCAGACGCAAACCTCGACAACGAGGACGTCGTGCTGTGGCACACATTCGGACTGACGCATTTCCCGTCGCCCGAGGACTTCCCCGTCATGCCTGCGGAGCCGATGACAGTGTATGTCGCCTCCATCCGCCATCTTTGCGATCAATCTATCAATCGACCAAGAGCAGCCTGCTGACAGAATACAGACTCCTTCGCCCTCGCAACTTCTTCACACAAAACCCATGCCTGGACGTGCCGCCCAGCTACTCCAGCACACCCAGCCAAGTCGCTGCCGGCAAGACCGGCATTCGCGGCGTTGTGGATACTTTGTCGCGTCTGGCGTTTGGTGGTAGCAATGAGAAGGGCGGGAGCAATGACTGTTGCGGCAAGTAAGAAAAAGCTTCTCCGGAGAATATAGCGTTCTATCATGTTTTACGAAATGTTGTATCAAGTCATGCGATTCTGTTTACTCTCTTCATCGGCCTGCATTCTGCGTTTCTTGCTTTCTTGCCGTATCGAGCTATCTACTGAACAGTCTTGTCAAAATTTACGGCGGACGCACAATACATTTGTCAAGAAATTGCTGCTTTGGGGATTGTAGCGAGTTGAGTCTGCGAGATGATCAACATTGTGATGTTTCAGAAGAAAGTCGTAATGTTGAATATGTTTTTATTCCATTCAGGTATGTTAAAAGGCCATAATAGCTCGCTCAAAATGCTTCAAAACAACAAAAAGATCAATCCTCACAGATCGATATATGTACATCAAACTCTTCGGGCCAGTCTTGCGCTCAATCAAATCGCAGCAGACGCCTATAGGCAAATTTTGTTCATTCATTTTCCTTTCCTTCCCTTTCCAATCTTTCATAACGGTCATGCATACATTCATCAATCTCCCCTCTCTTCCTTTCACATCAATCTAGTGCTCGACAGGATCACGGTTGTTGACAGCGAGACCCTTGGGCGCAAGGACGATGTTGAGCTCGAGCTCGCGGGTAGCAGCGCCGCCGGGGCCCTTGTGCTCGCCGGTGGGCGGGTGGTTCTTGATGGGTTCGAAATCGACGACGAGGTCGTCCTTGACGGCGAAGACGGTGTCGGTGGCGAGCCAGGGGTCGTCTTTGGGGTAGATTTGGGTGACGACGGGCTTGTAGTTTTCATGGGTGACCTGTTTTGAGGCTGTGTTAGTTCGCTGCTGATAGGAAAGGGTTCTTGTGGGTGTTTGGATATTGGCTGGCTTACCATGAGGTGGATGTGAGCGGGACGCATAGGGTGCCTGTCGACGGCCTGGAGGAATTTGTAGGAAGGGCCGTCGGTGGGGAGAGAGTAGGCGGTGGGCCTAAGGCAGTAGAGCCTGTACTCTCCCTTGTCGTCGGTCTTGAACTTGCCGCGGAGGTTGTTGTCTGTGAACGCAGGGTCCTGGAAGTCGTACTTTCCGTTGCTGCTGGCTTGCCACATGTCGAAGGTGACGTTGGGGATGGGCTCGTGGGTGACGAGATCGCGGATGATGCCGTGCATGTAAGTGACCTGACCCTCGTGGTCGTCCTGGATGATCGAGTCGCCGAGTTGGCGCCAGGGAGCATTGGGAGACCAGAAAGGACCGAGGATGGCAGCAGAGGTGGGTTGGTACTTGGGGTCGTCGGTCTCCACGTAGTTGGCAATTTCAGTAACAAGGCTGGATTGTGTGTTAGTTGTTGATCTCTTATGTTTCGATTATCAATGGCGAGCGACTCACGATTCAAGCCCAACGAGATCACACATTCTGTGCATCTCGTTGCGCTTGCCGTTCGATTCGGCCCAAATCTTGCCGACCTGGTTGAAGAACGTTACGCCCTCCAGCCATTCTTCGGGTGTGAGGTCAACCTCGCGTGTGAAGTCGTGAAGGTGTCGCACGGCGGAAGCAAAGATCTCCTTGAAGCGTGGGCTGGTGTTGGGGCCGCATGTGTCGATGACGTTCTGTGTGAAGTTCTGGTCGTACTTGTGGCTGGGCGCGGGAGCACCGGTTTGAGGTTGAGGCGACATGGTGGTCTGAATTACTGTTATGCTGTGTATGAATGTTGTGATATGTTGCTATTGGTGATGTATCGATAAGATGTTTCGATATGGAGATACAGTGCGACGAGATTGCGGAATGGAAGAGGTTGACAGAGACACAAAGAGGGGATTATATAAAAGGCGCATGCTCGCCTTATGTCCTCTTGCCGGCTCACGGCTGACCCATGAATGGGTGGCATGTCCCTTGGTCATGGACGGCAGAGGGAGTTCGCGGCATTGAGGTCGGCATCAAGCTGCCTGTGATGCCACTGGCAAATGGCAAATGGCAAGGAAGTCATCTGCCACCACAACCTTCTCCAGTCCAGCCCCCGCAAGTGGGGTGATCGTGTGGAGCCTGGCAAAGACATCACCCGAGGTGAAAGCGACAAAGGCATCCTTCTTGTTGGTCATGAGGAATGCGGAAAGTCGTGGTTGGTTGGTCTGGAACGAATGGCAACTGGTAGAAATTGGCATCTGGTCATGCTATACATGTCGCATGGTGAGAGGCATGACATTTGCTAGAGAGCAGCCATGGTTCAACTCATGCGTCTGCAAGTCTGACGGAAGCAGTAGCGAATGTTTCACCTGCGATGATATCATGAGGCGATCTTATCGTTGATGTCCTCGGTTGCGACGGCGCATGGGAAATACATGATAGAATCCAGACGTGTACAATAGATCTTGTTGTCCTCGTTACATTGCGAGCCTTGTTCAGCCGCAATCAGTGTCTGTATCATCGCTGTAAATCCAGATCTCATCATCTCAGACATTCCCGCAAGAGCTCCCGTCAAGTCAGCCAAACCAAAGTTCGTCGCCGCGTGGCTCGGCCTGGTCTGCAAACGCCTGCGAGAAGCATGTCGTGCTGAAGGGCTCCACGCTGATGGAAGCTTCGAACCAATCGGCTCAATTAAGTTTCTCACACCCACAGCCACGGCCTAGCCTTTATGCGTGCGTCGGAAGGGTATGTGGAATTATTGTATCCGACGTTCGATCGGAAGATGTGGACATTTGGCAAAAGCGAAAGCGGTTGGTGGATTTAGTCTGCTCCGTTGATCTTCTGTGTTCTTGTTCACCCATCGTCTCTCTGGCTTTCCATGTGTCGACTCTACTCACTATGCACTGCAGGGGAGAATAGTTCGTTGGAGCTCTTATGCGGTGTGTGACAAGTGGGCAATATATGCGAAATTTGGACTTTGTAGGTTTCGAAAAGCAGAATGAGCGGGCCGCATTGATTCACAAAGGATGGGCTTTAGGGAATTAGATGTGGTTGTCTTGTCTATCGAACAATTCATTCCTTTTTGTTAGGTTACTGTTCCATCTAACACGATCTGATATATGACGCTGGAAGTTTACCGCGGCGCATTGCGGTGTAATTTATTCGTAGAGAAGCACACAAATGGCTCTCTCTCTCTCTCTCGCGTTTTCCCTGGGTTTCGTGTGGCAGTAGATTGCTCGCCTGCTGCGTAAACAGACTTTTTATGGCCGTTCAGCCATGTTCCATCATCCTCAAACAGTAGTGCTTTACGCACTCCATGCGACATAATACCCACGTCCCAGTGGCCGTATCGCTCAACGTACTCGCACATTCTCATCCCGACACGAGATTCACGTGTCCGCGACTAAATAAGAAAATCCTCCTAACATCGTCCCTTCTCAAGCCTTCGCCGCCAAAGAGGTCTCAACATCCTTCAACAAAGACTCCAGCTCTCCCAGACTGCCCTTCTCAGGCCCAGCCCTCTCAAACTCGAGACCCTGACGAAGCCAATCCCTCGCCTCCTCCAACCGTCCCATCTCCTTCAAGCACTGTCCCCTCCTCCACCAACCCTTGATATTACCAATCCTCTTCATCTCCGTGCTAATCTTCGCATCCAGCGCCGCCTCGGGCCAGTTCTGAGTCCCCATAAGCGCCTGCGCGCGATTGCCATGCAGCGCGCTCAACTCCTCGCGCACCAAGCCCGAGGCCTCCCACGGCGGGCGGTCGAGGGCCATTTTGATCGCGAGGTCGTACATCTTGACGGCTTCGGCGAAAGCGCCTTTCTTGAAGGAGGCATTGCCGGATTCGCGCAATTTGCCAATCTGCACGCTGCGCTTGGGGTTGACGGGCGCGGGCGCGGGGATGTTCTGGTTGGGGGTCTCGAGGGCGACGATCTGGCGGTTGAAGGAGTTGAGCTCGTCGAGGTGGTCGGCGAGGGATGGCGTGCTGCTGGCGACGGCTTTGGTGTGCGGGTCGATGGTGAGGGGGATTTGGGTGAAGGTGTCGGGGCCTTCGGGGGCGGCCATGGTGTGTGATTTGTTGTGGTGGTGTGTGGACTGGAGTATTTATTGTTTTTATTTGTATGGATCGACTGTATCTCGAAGTACTGTAGGTGTGGTATTTGTTGCAAAAGTTCTTCTGAATACAGTATGTCCCAAGTATCTCGAAGATGACAGCACATGCCAATGGAAGCGGAAACACGCTAGGGAAACTCTACCCCAGACTCTATTCCTGGCCTAGCGACGAAGCAGCTCATTATTTATCAACACAGCGAAGCGAGAGCCCGCAAATCCTAAGGCCCCAGGGCGGAACAGTCGTTTCAGCACGTCTCATCACGACTCAAACCCTGCGAACGCTTCATATTGCGCCACAGGGGGGTAGTGTCTCTCTCGTAGTGTCTCTCTCTTTCTGTGAGTGTATGTAAGTGTGGCATATCAGATTGCACCGCTTCAGCTCTCCGCGGTCGACACGTCAGCTGCACAGGCGCAAGCGACAAGCAACGGACACGGCTGAGGCGTAGTCGTAGCGGCATAGCCTTGCAGTATTGATTATTCCTCTGGAGACCGCCCACCTATATACACACCCCTCCACTTATGTACATACACCTCAACAACACCTGATACCCCTCTCGCATTCGTCGTACTTCCCTCTCACCACTCGCTGCTCTGCCAGCACACACATCCCTCGCCATGCGCATCGAGCAGAGCTACTACCAGAAAGCGAAAGCAGCCTTCCACGCAACCCAAGCCTTGCTCACCTTTGTCGCCGGCTGCCTTGCCCTCGCCATCCTCACCAAGTCGGGCAACCATGGCGGCCAGGTCGGCTTCTACTTTGCTCTTGTAAGCAACCCTTCACCCAGACCCGTCACCAATATCCCTCACTAACCCACCACAGTGCTTCCTCACCATCCCCGCCCTGATCTACCAAGTCATGGTCCCAATGTGGACCCGCGCCTGGCGCTTCGCCAACATATACGCCTACCTGGGCCTCGACCTCCTCTTCAGCCTTCTCTGGTTCGCAGCCGCCATCGCGCTTGGTGTTTGGGAGTCGCAAGGTATCAAGCAAGGAAAGAAAGACCATGCCGAAGACAAGGACATCGACGACAAGAGCGACTGCGAGACCTTCGCCTGGGGCAGCGTGAGCAAGTGTAAAGTCACCAAAGCCGCCGTCGGCTTCGGCGTCGTCCTCTTCTTGCTGTGGTGCCTGACGAGCGCGATCAGCGTCTGGATGATGAACAAGTACAGGAAGACAGGCGTCATACCCGGCAGCAAGAACGGCGGCAGAGGCGCTTTCCAGCCACAAGTCGACGACCCCGCCAGCAAAGACGCTTGGTCTACGCGCATCGATGAGCCGGACCATGACGACCACGATGCATACGGCCAGGTGCCGGATTACGACGAGCATGAACATGGTCGTGGCAACGGCATGCTGCGATCAGACTCCCAGAACTCTGGCTTCGATGCACACCCTGGTCGCCGCTCGCCCATGAACGCTGATGCGCACAGCACCGCTCCGTCAGGGTACGAAGATGGCATGGCGCCGAGCGCGCTGAGTCCTACCGGCGTGCTCAGCCCGACTGGGTATGGACAGCTCAATCCGTTTGCGAACCCGAGCCCAGTGCACGACTCGCCAGCAGGTGGAAGGGTGAATTTCCCACCGGGAAATTACTGAGAAAATATGAGGGAGAAGAAGATGTCGATTGAAAGTTTGTTTTGAGCGAGTCGATTAGAGCATGGCGTTGGCGCGGGAAATTTCCAGGAACATTCATACCTAAATTCCAAGGTGTCAGGATATCATTGTATTGAAGTGAGATATGATTCTTTGTGTAAACAAGGTGCGAGGATTGCACAAGAGCGTGATCAATTCCAGTGGTTACCCTGAACTACCAGTCTCAAGAGAAGACATGCGATGAATGTACACGTCAGCCCACGGGGAGATGGAGGTGATGTACACGTGGAAGGTGATTACACGCACAGTGCATGCATATATGCATGTATATGCATGGAATACATGTAGATGTACTACAACTTTAATGCCCATGCGCACCCAAACTCTAACCCTAGACACGATGGTCGACGATGTCAAAAGCACCACACAGTTACTGCAAGGGCCTATCTGTACCCAAAACATGTAGTTCATGAACGCTGGGTATGTCAATCTTGACCAATAAGTGACAGATAGACGGGAAAGAGGGGTAAGTGGAGGGTTGTAGGGAAACTTGAGGTTCCACTGCACAACTTGACATCAAACTCAAGTACCCACTGCTCGACGTTCCAATATGAAAACCACAAACCACACATACATGTACCCACAATCACAAGAGACATCGAAAACATCGATCAAACTACCAAGAACTATCACACCCTACCTCTCCTCCACCCACATGGGCATGCCCTCTCGGGGTTTCGCTGAGCCAATCAACACCGGATACGCAACCTCTCCATCCAAATCCTGCTTCCCCTTCCTCCACTTCGGGTTCTCAGCATACTTGCTGCCATCCCTCGCCAGCTCCTCCAGCGCGTCGAAAGCAGGCTTGAAATCGTACCTTCTCGCCACCAGCGCAAGCACGATCCGCGACTCCAGCATCGCGAGGTCCTGCCCAATGCAGTTCCTGATGCCTCGCTCGAAAGGTCGGTAGCCTGCCTCGGGAAGGGAAGACGCATTTTCCGGCAAGAAGCGGGAAGGATCGAAAGTGTTTGCCGTAGGGCCCCAGATGGTTTTGTCGCGGTGGAGGCCAAAGTGCGGGACCCAGAGGAGCATGTTTGGAACTGTTGGAAGGACGTCGCCGGTTTTGGGGTCGCGGAGGACGAGAGTGTCGTCTGGTGTGCGGAGACCAGAAGCTGCAGGGAACAGACGGAGGGATTCTTTCATGATGGCGTTGGTGTATTCGAGTTTGTTGACGATGTAAGGGTCGGCTTTGATCGTTTCTGCTGCGGTTTCGACTGGGCCGAGGATCTTGTCGTGTTCGGCGCGGATGCGGGCGAGGGTTTCTGGGTGCTTCTGGAGGAGGTAGATGGCGTAGCAGATTGCGCTTGAGGTGGTGTCGTGGCCTGCGAAGACGAAGACGCGGATTTGAGTGATGGCGTGTTTCTTGAATTCTGGGTCGAGGCCGGTTGTGCTGGTAGTTGAGGTTGCTGTTTGGCTTCGATAGCTTTCGACGGCCAGGTCGAGCATGGTCCGTTTGCGTGGCTTTTTCTCGCCTTGGGATCCCTTGTCTTGATTGGCGAAGCGATCTTCGAGGACTTTGTCTAGGTAGGAAACCATGACCTTGCTATTCCGCCATCGTTGATACATGCCCAGGGGATTCCAACCAGCGAGAGGATTTAGCGTGCCGGAGTTTGGAATCAGATGCACCTGCTCTCGCAACGCTGAGATCATTGGATTGTCCTCGGTTTGTGTGTTCAGTTGCATGTCCAGCGCGACCTTTCCGATGATGTCTACAGTCAACCTGAACAACGTGAAAGATGAGATGAGGCTTGCACTTCCAGATGTGTTTGCAGATCTGAGAACTTACCTTGTTGTAATCTCCTCAAGCCTAAAGGGAGCATGCTTGTTTGAAAGGTCTGTCAGTTTCTCGGCGAAGATCCCAACGTAGTCCACGATACCAGGCACAAGCGTCATGAGGTGGCTGCTAGCAAAACCTGGGTTGAAGACGCTGCGCCACTTCTTCCAGTGAGGACCGTCCGACGATACCATGTCGCCAGGACCTGCAAGATGCATCAAGAAGTCAACCATACCAGGATACTTGGGAGCTGAGTATGTGGTGGTGAATTGGGCAGCCAGATCGGGCTCGAAGACCGCAAGGAACGGGTCCGCAATAGGCCAGAGATCAATGTAGAAGTGTGAACCGAGATTGTACTTGTCCCGGATGCGTGATGGGAGGACTTCGATGCGATCAGTATGCTAGACATCTCATGCGTACCCTCAGCTCTGGCAGTGTGCGGCTTGTTGACCTACCATGGGGATGGACCATAGTGGGCACACTGTCGTCCATCATCTCGCCCATCACCTTCAGATGGCCCCAAAGCCATGAGTGCGGTGGACCGGCCTGTAAAAAGTTCAGTCATCGGCTCAAAAAACAACCATTACCATCACGCAACATACTTGATCGTGAAACGTCTTCCGAACAGCATAGCCCTTGCACACGAACCGAACGACCCACCCGGCAATCAGTACCGCTAACGCAACCAATACCGGGTGCTCTGCCGCTACTGTGAACATCACGGCTCTAATACGATGGAGATCAGAACAAGCGTAGAATTATTCCAGAAGAACGCCCTTGCGTCAAAACCGGTGGTCTGTAGACTGTAGGTCCCCACGGCACTACTCTCCACGATGCAACGGGGCAGGTTTGCGGAGAATCTAGCTCCGGACGGTCATCAGCCTGAATCCTGCAAGCCACAATATACGAGTCGAGCGGGCTAGCGAATGGAGAAATAGAGGCTGTCGAAGTGACCTTTAATAGGCCAAGACGCCACGGTTGATCCTCTTGTCAGGTTTCATCGAGCTGACTGCAGGAGCGCCCGGGAGGGTCGCAACAGGAGGCCTTCGGAGGAACCAAGACGTACTGTTGTGGTTCTATTCGAAGAAGATCCCGCGCAGCATGAATGGACAGTCGTTCTCACGGTGAGGTATGCAGTGAAGACAGATGTGCATTCTAGAAGAGGAAGCAGTCATGGAATCTCGATTGGTGGCGAGACCGCATCAGCAAAGAGGGGTCTCCGCTGTCTCGCTACATTGAACCTCAGGCACGATAACAATTGTCCTCTGCAACAACCAAAGCCAAATCGCCACACCTATTAAATAGCGGGATCTGCTCTGGAAATCAACCACAGAATCGCGAACAAAGGACGCTCGGAAAAATATTTGCGGGACCACAACCTCTGCAACACACACCATGCGCCTTCTAGGCACCACACTGTTCGCCCTGGCGGCCACGACAACCACTACATACGCGCGCAAGACGCCCTCCGACGCAGTCTTGCTATCAAATATCAAAACTCTGACCCTTCACGGTGGCCGTCAAACAACCGCGCGCCGCGGCCCAGCCGTACCACAACTCGACTGCATTGGTGGCAATGCCAAAGGCTTGCACAATGTCGACGTGATGCGCTGCACAAACGCCGGATCAGAGTACGGGCCCGAAGACGTGCAGTGGACTTGCCAGGCGAGCCTTCCAACGGAGTTCAAATTGGGCAGCACGGATGTGGTCTGTGAGGGTTATGACAGCGCGGAGGATCCGTATGTGCTGAAGGGGAGCTGTGGGGTGGAGTACCGCTTGATCTTGACGGAGGCCGGAGAGAGGAAATATGGAGAGAGATATGATTATGGGCAACAGGAGTATGGAAGAGGGCAAAGTCAAGGGAAGGGAGGGTTTGGAGAGAAGCTGTTTACCGTGATTTTCTGGGCAATCTTCTTGGGTGAGTATCACTTACGGTTTGCGAGGTGCGACTTGAGCAAGCTGACAAATTTCTTACTACAGGTATCGTCGGGTTGATCATCCGCTCAATATGGACAGGCGGCGCAGGTGGCAACGCCGGCGGTCGACGACCAGGTGGTGGTGGAGGCTGGGGAGGAGGTGGAGGATGGGGAGGTGGCAACGACGACGGCCACGACGATCCACCTCCGCCATATTCTTCCTACCCTCCTCACTCCAAACCAACATCGCACTCTTCTCCTGGTTCATCTGCGTGGCGCCCTGGCTTCTTCACTGGCGCGGCAACTGGCGCAGCAGCCGGCTACGCCATGGGCAATCGCAACAACCGCGGTCCCACGACCGGTCAAGCAGGACCGTCAAACTGGTTTGGAAATGGAAATGGAGGCGGGACGCAATCTGAGCCTTCGCGGTCGTTTGAAGGGGGTGGATCGTCTTCGGGTTCTCCACCGTCTAGCGGCTCGCGGTATGAATCGACTGGTTTCGGGGGGAGTCGCAGGAGGTAGGAGTAGTAGTAGGCGAAAAGTTGGAAAGGGGAGATGTTGAGCGTCCTGTATAACGCGCGAGTAGCCTTCGGCCATCCTCCGTACTTTTAGACAAGGTTAGGCAATTCAACGGAAAAGGGCTGCTTGCTGACTGAGCGAGCGGCATATGTTTTCGGTCGAGATATCTTCATGACTCGAGAGTCTCGTTATCTGAAGTGATGTGGAGGGACCCTAATACTCCGCGCTTGATCCACAGCAGGGCTGGGGGAGCAGCGAAGACTCGTGGCTCGCTTTGGGGATACACACCCCTGCTCGGTATTTACCGAGATCGTTGCGTGGATCTTTGCAGGTAATAATGTGCGAGAGTGACCGGTTAACACTGCAAGTGTGGATTGCGGTTAAGAACATATCCGTACCCATCCGAAGTCTCGTAAGGCAGAACCGGATTCTTCATGATCAGCATCGGTTGTAAAGCACTACTCTTCGTGATGAGACGTGTTGCATGCTGTGTGTGTTCGACCGCGGGACGTAAGCACTATAACAGAAAACCCACTAAACCATGTAGTAAAGTGGTCAAATCTCCCGCCGAGGCAATCCGCTCGACGGCAGTTGAGAACTCGATGAATAATTCAGGGCACCCTTCGCAAATCGCGATGGTGCGAAATGCGGCTCTCGACATGTGGGCGTCGCATGTTTTGCTAGACTGACTTTTGATGCTAACAAAACGGCTGGAGATCGCCGAGAGCCGCAACTCTTTCACCGTATAACCGTAGAATATCTTGGGGGGCCACATGGCGGCGGCCGCAAGTGCCGGGAAGCGCACACATCTACGGTACTTGGAACACGAATGGAAAAGAGTGATGGGGTGGCGTTGGAGCCATGACAAAGGGAACCAGACGCTTGAAGATTTTTTTCTGTCCCTTGGGATGGCAAGTAAGTTAATTTGTGGTAATTTCTTGGATACATCGCGCAGGGGCGTCAGGTGTACACTCCGCCTTCGAGAGGTCTCACACGATCCTTTGGGCGCTGCTGGCGATGTTTTAGATCCTAAAGGCGGAGTCTCAGTCTCACCCACCGCCATGTGTTGAGGGGGATCGAGAACTAGGATACGAACATACGATATTGCATCCTCTCACAGAAATCGACCAACCACTCGTACAGTAGTCGGAAATAAAGTCGCGCAACACACGTACAAAACCCTAGTTTGCGTACTCGCTAAAGTCGGATACCGGCGCGAAGCAGGCCACGCAGGCTACTTTCGACCTCATGGCAAGCGCATAACATAGCTTACTGTATTCGAGTGGCCCAAAGTACCGAAAATGGGCCCGCGTCGTGTGATGTTAAAAGCGGCACTCTAGCTGGAAGCGGTATAGAGGCCAAGGATCTAAGGACCTTAAGGCTTCGCCTCTAAGATTTGGAAGTTGCGGCACTGGTGGCGACGTGCGCACCTGATGATTGGAGATGTCATTTGAAAGGATCGAAGCGGTGCGCGGAGGAGTGCAGGTGGCGAAGGTCGGTTAGCAGCTTAGGCGCATGAAGTCGCGGTATACTGTCCAGTTTTGGGACATGCGAGGCAGAAGGCCCGATTGTGCCATGGGGACGCGACGAGGGGATTCTGGAGCGCGCCTGGAGTAGTCGAGTCGCGTCCAAGCTTTTCTTTTTTTTCAATACAGGTGGAGATCGCGGAGAGCTTTTGCAGCGATACAGTATTCTAATCTTACTGTGGAGAGCGTCTCGGTCTCCCCATGGCCCACTAACGACCGCTCTAACTGCTCTAACCGCACAGCTTTTTGCTTCTGCTCCCTGCCCGGGCCAGCTCGTGCTCCGCTCCGACGCGCCGACTTTGCCTGCTGAACACTCGCATTTCGGCACTCTATCCTATCACAGCTAGAGGTAACTTGCCGTCGATTCCTTCCAGAACGCCGCTCGAGTGCGCGCAAACTCCACCAGCGCCCGCGCATGCTTCACCACTAACCGTAGCTTCTGCTTGCCACGCTCGCGGCACGCCCCACCGCAGCAGTGCTTGAGCCGCACACATCACGCTTGGTTTGTAAGGCGCGTGCTCGTCTTCTCGCCCCATGGATCAAGGCTGGTCCCGCACAGGGCAATCGTGCTAACGAATGAAGGTGTCGGTGTGCCCCGTCAAGGGTGGTGCCAGTGTGCCACATGTCAAGGTAAGGTAGCACCCGGCCGACGACCAATTTCTCTCGTGTTGTGACGACGGGTGGAGATGATTTGCTGAGTGGCGGAGATGAGAGATGAGGCGCCTTGCCGCCCGCCGCTGGGGTTGCAGTTTTGCAGATGCGGCTGACGCTGCGTGACAGCGGACTGGGGATGGGGATTGCTGGGGGGTTGCTGGGATACTACCTTTGGCGAGGAATGGATCTTTCGTGTGTAACGCGCGCCCAATCCGTGTGCCTGATCCTAATTGTCGCCAACGCCTCCCGCGCCTACCGCCTGCCGCAGAAAGCGGAGATCAGGGCATGTAGCATCTGACATGTGCAAGAGGAGGCGAGTGATGCAGAGACAAGACTCGACTAGCTCTGCAGCCGCTTGGCTACGGGTACGGCGTGGTGGAGGAAGAACCTTGAGGATCTCTGATCTAGCAGTATGATCCTCGCAACCGGGGATTGCCAGTGCAGGGCGGAAGCTCCACGGCGGCGCGCGCAAGATCAGTCATGACGAAACGAAAGGCAATCTCGCTAATTTAGACACAATGGCCCATCGTACACGGACAATGAAAAACGCTGCAGTGGCTGGCAACGTGACTGGCAGCTTCGGGGTCCGCCGTTGTTTGCAATGCCTGACCAGAGACAAAACCCCAGACTCGGGTTCGAGGCCGGCCGGGGAACCATGTGGCGAGGGTGTGAGTGAGGGTGTGATCTGATTGTCTTCACCCCCAACAACGGCTGTTTACTGTTTGTCCGTCAGTCATGCGCTTCTTTTTGGCCATCCAGCCAGCACTCCAAACAACACGCCCGCCAACAACAGACTCGGGCGAAGGAGCCATCATCTACATACTACTGTAGCTAGTCGGCAAGCAGTGAAGTGCGCAGGAAGCCTAATTCGCGCTTCGCTTGCTGGCGCGACCGTGGTTAGCCTTTGCGCCATGTATACGCTAGCAGGCCCCACAGACCAATTAAGTGAAGTTCGAGGCACCGGGCTCACGTGCCATGCCTTCTCCAGACATGCCCCGCGCATCCGCATTGTGCTGTTCGCTGCTGCCCCGTGAACGCCTCCCATGCATCTTGCTGCTTCATAAAGACTGCCCATCGCCCTCCCTTGTCAACTTCGTTCATCCACCACTCACCCACTCACTGCCTCTTGGCTCCAACCTGGTAGACTACTACCGTCACCGCTCGCTGCACCTTCTACCTACTGCTCGCTACCACCTACAACATACCTTCCGGTAGTAACAACAACAACATCAACACAGCAGCCTGAGCTTCACAACAATGGAGAAGACTGCCGACGACCAGGTGGCCGCCGGTCACAGGGCCAACTCTGTTGGCCTGGCCGCAACCGCCGACCCTGAGCGCATCGAAGCTCCCGTCACATGGAAGGCCTACCTGATGTGCGCCTTCGCCTCCTTCGGTGGTATCTTCTTCGGTTACGACTCCGGTTACATCAACGGTGTCACTGGCTCCGCCGTCTTCATCAGACTCGTCGAGGGTGACGCCTTCGTCGATGCTCAGATCGCCGCTGGTGACAGCCCTGCCCTGACTGGCAGCAACCTGTCTTTGATCACTTCTATCCTTTCTGCTGGTACCTTCTTCGGTGCCCTCATCGCTGGTGACATGGCCGATATCATTGGCCGCAAGTGGACCGTTGTCATGGGCTGTGCCATCTACATCATTGGTAAGTGACATATCGATTCTGTCAATCGTGTCTGGCACCTGCTAACAGGAATATTAGGTGTGATTCTTCAAACTGCTTCTGCTGGTCTTGGCCTCATCGTTGCCGGTCGTCTCATCGCCGGTATCGGTGTCGGTTTCGAGTCCGCCATTGTCATTCTGTACATGTCCGAGATTTGCCCCAAGAAGGTCCGTGGTGCCCTGGTTGCTGGATACCAATTTGCCATCACTCTTGGTCTCCTCGTCGCTGCCTGTGTGAACTACGGAGTCCAGGACCGCACCGACAGTGGCGAGTACCGCATTCCCATTGCCATTCAGTTCGCCTGGGGTCTCATCCTCGGCGGTGGTATTGCATGCCTTCCCGAGTCCCCCAGATACTACGTCAAGCGCCAGTACATCCCCAAGGCCAAGACCGCTCTCGCCAAGCTGAGAGGTCAGCCCGAGGACAGCGAGTACATCGAGTCCGAGCTTGCTGAGATCATTGCCAACGAGGAGTACGAGCGCTCCATCATTCCTGCTGGTGGCTGGTTCCAGGGCTGGGCCAACTGCTTCAGCGGCTCTGTCTGGAAGTCCAACTCCAACCTGCGCAAGACTATCCTCGGAACTTCCCTCCAGATGATGCAACAGTGGACCGGTGTCAACTTCATCTTCTACTACTCCACTCCCTTCCTGTCATCCACTGGCGCCATCAGCAACACTTTCTTGATCTCTTTGATCTTCACCCTCGTCAACGTCTGCTCCACTCCCATCTCCTTCTACACCGTTGAGAAGTGGGGCCGTCGTCCTCTGCTCGTCTGGGGTGCCCTTGGCATGCTGATCTGCCAATTCCTCGTTGCCATCATTGGTGTCACCGTTGGATTCAACAAGACCTTCGAGAACGCCGCTGGCGAGACCCGCGCTGTTAACATCTCCGCCGTCAACGCCCAGATCGCCTTCATCGCCATCTTCATCTTCTTCTTTGCCAGCACCTGGGGCCCTGGTGCCTGGATCGTCATTGGCGAGATCTTCCCTCTCCCTATCCGCTCCCGTGGTGTTGCCCTTTCCACCTCCTCGAACTGGCTCTGGAACACGTAAGTTTACATCACTCCTGAACAATGAGAACCAACACTAACACTCACATAGTATCATCGCTGTCATCACCCCTTACATGGTCGGTGTCGATGAGGGCAACCTCAAGTCCAGCGTCTTCTTTGTGTGGGGAGGCCTGTGCACTTGTGCGTTCGTCTACGCCTACTTCCTCATTCCTGAGACCAAGGGTCTGTCCCTCGAGCAGGTCGACAAGATGATGGAGGAGACCACTCCCCGCACTTCCGCCAAGTGGAAGCCTACCTCCACCTTCTCCTCCGCTGCCATGAAGGATGGCAAGCTGGACACCCAGGTCGAGGATGTCGAGCGCAGGGGCTCCGCCTTCTAAACGCCCAGCATTACCTGTCTGGTGCGAATTCCGTAATGTCGAAGATGAGTGATGCTTTATGGGCATTAGGGAGGAATAGTAATTAGTTTTCATGCATGCCATAAGTGGCTTGCCATATTATGCCAGCGACGTACAAACACTGTATGACAGACATGATATCGCAAGACTTTACAACACTTTCGCTACAAATTCTTCATTTTACACTGAAACCTCCAGTGTCTTCTTGATACAATTTTCCTGCTTGCTATACGAGATTGTGGTCCATTTTGTAAGGACTTGAAAGGACTTGAGCGTCTTGTGTGGGAGTCTTCCGTGTTCATCTGTCACATCACAGTGGTTGCACTGTCCTAGTAAACCTATGAATCTCCTTCCTGAACTTCTCCGGCTCATCCCTGGCCCCAGCTTTCCAATACTCATACTCCATCCACGCATCTTCAGGCATCTGCGCATCCATGGCTTCCATCCACTGCCCGAGCGCAGGCGCCAACGGCACAACGCCCGTCTCGAGCACATACTGATCCCACATCTTGGTCATCTTCTCCAGCCTCTCCGGCTCCTGCTCCGCCAGATCATGCACCTCTCCCGGATCAGCGCGCAAATTATACAACTGCCACTTCTCCGGCCCTTTAGGCTTCGGAATGAACAGGATCTTCCAGTCGCCGCAACGCACCGCCGCGCGACCACAAGTCTCCCAGCCTTGGATGAAATCGGCCGGGTGGATGCTTTCGCTGGCGCCGCTGGTGAATTTGAGCATGCTTTTGCCGCGCATGGGGACGATTTCGCGGCCGCGGTAGGTTGGGGCTGGGTGCTGGACGCCGGCCATTTCGAGGATCGTGGGCGCGAGGTCCATGACTGTGCTGAAGGCGCCGGTGATGCTGGAGGGTTCGTGAGCTGAGGCGTGCGAGGTTGGGAATTTGGCGAGGAAGGGCACGCGGACGCCGCCTTCGGTCGTGAAGGCTTTGTAGAGGCGACTTGGTGCTGTGGCGGCTTGGGCCCAGCGAGGGCCGTACCAAATGAAGCTGTTGCCGCGGCCGAGGTTCTCGAGGGAGTTGTCGTAGTAGGTCTGCAAGTGCTGCATCATCTGGCCTTGGACAATAGGGTAGGCTTCGTAGGCGGCTCCTTCGGCACCGTTGTCGGACATGAAGCAGACGAAGGTGTTGTCGAGCTCGCCGGTTTGTTCGAGGTAGTCCACGACTTTGCCGACATTGGCATCGATGCACTCGACCATGGCTGCGAAGACTTCCATGGCTTTGCAGGATTTCGCTTTGTCTTCTTTGGTGAGCTTCGCCCATTCTTTGACTTCGTCGGCGACGACTGGGTGCGGCTCGACGTTCTCGGGACAGAGACCGAGCTCTTTCATGCGCTGTAGACGCTTCTCTCTCAACACATCTGGGCCTTCGTCATATACGCCCTTGTAATGTGCGATGTACTCATCCGGTGCCTGCAGTGGCCAGTGGGGTGCCGTAAAAGGGTAGTAAGCAAAGAAAGGGCGTTCATCCTTCTGCTCCTTGCGATCTTTGAGGTACGAAAGCATCTTGTTGCCATACCCATCGCTCGAGTACCACTCGTCCGGCAGTTTCTTGACATACTCTCCATCCTCGGAGTGCAGAGCAATGAAACTCATCGTCATGAAATCCGGGATGCGGTCCTGACCTTCCAGTTGAGGTTCGTAGGCATAGTGGTTCGAGCAAGCAGGCAGGTGTGCGAAGCTACGCTCGAAGCCTCTCTTCTTGGGAGATCGCTCGGGAGTCAGGCCAAGGTGCCATTTTCCAGCCATGAGTGTGAGGTAGCCAGCGTCGTGGAGAAGTTCCGGAAGTGCTACGACCCGCTCGTTCAGGTAACCTTCGTAACCTGGCATGCCTCGCTGGGGAGCGGTAGACCAATGTTTGGCGTTGCCTTCTGCTGGAGCATTTCTATTTTATATGTTAGCGTATGATAATGATTTGACGAATTTGAGACGTACTGGTCGGAACGATTGGTCCACTCGATCAAGTTACCCAGACCGGCAATATGGTGATCTGTGCCGGTCATGATCCTGTCATGGGGACGTGTTGTTAGTGTTCGGTCTCTCTAACTCAGCTATCCACAAACGAGTGTCACTCACATGGCACGACTTGGAGAACAAGCCGCCGCAGCATGGAAGTCGGTGAATCGTAGCCCATTGCTGGCAAGCTTGTCAAGATTCGGTGTCTTAATCTCGCCACCGAAGCATCCCAGATCACTGAAACCCAGGTCATCTGCTACGATGACAAGGAAGTTGGGCCTTTTGGGTTTGTTGGTCGTCTCCATGTTGCTATTAAGCTTATAGCTTCGTATACTTCAGAGCTGCGACGTTGGGTGGAACGATCCGGGTATCCTGAAAGTAAGAAATACTTCAGCTGTGTCTCGAGGTGTCCCTGTTTACATTCTTACACTACATGTAAGGTGTACTTAGGTGGAGAGTGTTCCCCGCTTGGAAGAGAGGGCCCCACTTGAGTGATCAGCAGGAGTGCACTGCAACGCGTAACGTCGGCTATTTGGATATGTTGACCGCCTTGCTTGACGGTCAAACAACATGTTATGGCCGAGAAGACTTCCGTGTTCCATTTGCAATGTAATGGCCCGGCACAAACGTATGTTGAAGGAAGGTGATCATGATGTCCCAGCGATGAGAATGGGAGGCAGCTTTGCCAGCGCTGAAAGCAAGCATTCTTTAGGCCTCTTGTCCGCGCATGATTCAGGGACGCTATGTTGGGCAATGACCAATTAGATCATATTCTCAAACTATGTGCGATCCGTGAATATCTTTGACAAGGCAAGGTAACCATGGTGCTTGTTGAAGTGGTTTCCGATTTCTCTGGCCCACTATTCTGTGCTGTGTCAGGCTAGCGCCCCTTCCAACCGCAGCATTGGACTTCACCTCTTCTCACACTTCACGTTCCATCACACTTCATCCACACTGTGATTACGAGACGCACACTGACATAGCGATAGCTCCGCCAGCGTAGTACTGCGAGCATTTTCTATATGGCCAGCCATTGTCACGAGGTGCGCGCTGAATGCGAGAGTAGTTCTCTTCTCCAGCCCAGAGCAAACTCGCCCTTGACTGATGAAAAAAAAGGCATATGGCAGAGGGAGTCGGCCCTCTGGCATTGCTCATTGCTCGTAGTAGGTAGGTAGTGGTAATCCACTACCTGCAAGTACTCAACTCTGGTTAGGAGAAGGTAAAGTTGATCCCGCGCCAGGGTATCTGGAAGCGTTTACCTCGTCCACCGGCCGATGAAACAGGCTGCTTGACAATGCCTGTGAAGACACCTCAAAAGACTCGAACGAACGACTTCCGAGTGCGCAGACGAGTGATATCCACCCTCTGCGGTCGAAGAGTCGTGCCTTGACCCTTCACACGCGACATCCCGACACAGCTCGAGCCCATGCGTACTAAGCGTGCGCGTGCTAAACCCCGCCCGACCACCAGACGAACAAGTGCCGCCCGATCGAACATGGCCTTCGTTGGAGAAGCATTCGCAGTACCGTTACCGCCTCAGACTCGAGGGTGCAAGGATGGCGGAGGAAAGGTCGAGGCGTTTCGAGCCGAGTTTCCTGAGCAGGGCGGTTGAATCAGGACTTGATCATGCAAAGGGCACCCGTGGGAATATGGATTGGACCAACAGAACCACGGGCGTTCAGGCCTTTCGGCCGTCTGTCACCTCCTGTTTCGGACGCCCAACACTAAGGCATGGTATATCACCCAGAAGAGGCGCCATTCCCGGTCAGCGTTTGACCGCCAACCGCTCGATGCAGTGAGGAAGCCCAGTTATCCTTCCACCCTGTGAGCAGCCTGCCCGTCGGCCCTCTGTTTCTGTTAGCGCATCTGGAAGGGGGTAAGGGACTTACCTTGTTAAGGGCGATTGGACTCGGAGCTTGATCGCCGAAAAGGGCATCTGTAGAAGTATGGGATTGAACCAACAGATCCACAGACGTTCAGGCCATTCGGCCGTCAGTCACCTCCTGTTTCGGACTTCCACCACAGCATTACCCGGACTCGGTACATCGCCCACAGGAGGCGCCATTCCCGGTCAGCGTTCGACTGCAAACCGCTCAATCCAGCGAGGAAGCCCTCATCTTCTCGCCCTTGTGTGGTGGGAATCGAAAGAAAGGAAGCGGAGGGAAAATCAGCTTATGTAGCCGCGCTTTGCGGTTGCCAAGGCAGCTTGTGCGGCTACAGCTCGTAGTTGCCAAGCAACGTCAGAGCGTGACTCATTGTAAGTGAAAGTGCTAGTGTGGTACTTGAAAGTCCAATGACGAAAACTCGAGCTTCTCCCACGTCGCGGAGTGTCGTAGTCACTGAGAAGACAAACGCACTAGGCCGTTATGTCACCTCGCACATTGCTTTTGCCAATCACTTGTTTCTTTCGGCTTCTGTCGCAGAGCCCTCTCGGTCCCATCGAGTTGAGAATGTTTGCTTGAAGTTCCACCACTTGCCGATCTTGCTCGCTACCCAGATTCCATCACTCTCGACACTTGCTCATTCCTATCCGACAACACCACGCGCCAGTGTGCATCTCGAGCGCGATGGTACACAACAGGTCAGAAGCAGCGAAAGCCGCGCACGGCGTTTCGAGGCGCGGTCATCGACATCCCGTCTCTACTGGTGCCCGAGTAAACACTCGAGCGCCTGCAGTTCCTTCCCTCCAGCACAATGGTCCTGATATCGAGCAAAACAGCAGCGAAGGCCGCACCCAGTCGCCAGATACACGTGAGTCTCGAGTGCTGCAGTTCAACGAGTTGTACTGCCGCAGGCATGTGCCTAATTATACAAATTGCTAATTCTCAAGTAGTCTCGGACAGTCGCGCTCAAACAGATCTCAAAGATGGCTCTGCACACACGCAAATGGGAGACGCCATACCGCGCACAACCAGCTCCGCACTACTTCCTACCACGCGTCTCCGCAGATCCACCCCAAGAACCATCCATCGCATGCCCGAGCTTGACTCCGGGCCCACTGCCTATAACTCATGGAAGGTATCCACCCGCCGACCACACCTGCTGCGTTCGCCTTCGTCTACGATCATCAAAGACGACAGGCCTCATCACCCAGCTCACAGTCCACAACGAGCGATCGCTCCTCGCGGCTGAGGAGCGCTGAAATGTTGGCGCTGGCAGCCACCAACGGCAATGGCAGTACCTCCGCGGGGGACAAAGTCTTCATGCGCGTGGCCAAGAGAGCGACCGAGAAGTTCTTGAGGCTGTACTACCGTGGAGTTCCGGTGGGGCAACCCGCAATGGAAATGATCATGTATGCATTGCGTGTGGGATCGAAACCCGCTGGCTTAACCTGGCGAGCACTTGTATACACCCTTCGCACAGTGGTTCCAGGAGTCCTGGTCACAGTCAGAGACGCCTTGACCGCCGAGAAGACTCCAGAGGGAAGCGATCATGCTCCGATCCCTGGTGCATATCCCATCGTGGCCGAAGAACCCGAGGCAGCAGCAGAAGCAGAAGCAACGTCCATTGACCACATTGAACCCGAGCCGGCAGCACGTCGCGCTCAGCCCGGACCAGCACGTCCCCAGTTCCGTCCAACGACGCGTCCCGAGGGCCCTCTCACGGCCGAGAGCCGAGCCTCCAAAAAGTCCCCTGATCCAGTTCCCTCAAAGCGCTGTTCGCCATACTCGGGTTTGTTCCGGAGCGAGGCCCAGAGGCAGGCTTTCCAAATGTCTTCATACGCACAACCATCTTCTTTCTTGAGACCGATGAACGCGATAGCGAGAGCCCCAACTTATTACCCAGCGCCTTACCCGCGAGCGGAATGGGCCAAGAGCCCTTACAATCCACAAAATCCACATGGTGGTGGCCTCGCTGCGGCGCTTCGCACAAATCAGCAGGTTCCTGTGGATCCCGAGTGGCACGAGAACTTTGACTTCAAGCAAAGAGTCAGGGCGTTTCGAGCCCAGATGCCCCCTTTCCAGAAGTCTCTCGCAAAGACTTTTGATCTAAGTCTCACCGATGTCGCCGACTTTCAATGTCGTCAGCTCATCTGTCTTGGACCATATTGGGCCAGACGCCTTGAGCCCTTCGTGGGTGCTGACGGGAAGGAGCTACCTGTACAAAAACTGACTCCAGATCAACTCGGTATCTGCCGTGCTCTCGTTGAAAAGATCGACCCAAGATACTACGCGCAGGCTGCTGTCATGCTGCGCCGTGACGGTGGTCAGCTCCTCGTCGCTATGAGACTAGAGGTCGAGCCGTTGCTACTGACGGATGACCGTGGACTTATCACAGCTGGTTCAAGCGACAATGGCTCGACTTGGGATTACGTCAACGCGACCAACGAGCGTGGCGATCCTACACGCGTGCTTCATCCTGCGGTCGAGACAAGCGACCCTATCGAAATTGACGGCGGAGACTGCAGCGTGAGCTTCTTGCTGAAGGACAACTCGCTAGTGAAGGGCTCTGTGCTGCACCACGAAGGCTCCAGCGTGAGCTACTTCTTTGAGGACGGTTCTCAAGTGGACCTCTCGGAGGTGAGATGTCTTGTGGTCTATGGCTCTATGGTGGACGGCTCTCCGGAGGACGTCTCGATGACGGACGCTCATGAGGAGGACGTTCCGATGGCGGATGTCTTCGACTGATGATCACACCAATGATCTCTGTGGGGGGAGAAAAGACATCATCGCTGATCACAAACAAGTGAAAGACGTCATGAAAAACGACACGAACGACACGAACGACATGAATACAGATGAAAATGGCGAAAAAATTGCAATCAGGGCAGCGGCAACGGAGGTAGAGACGATGGCTAAAGCCGCGTGCCCGACCCAGCATCAAATGTTCCAGTGCGGCCAACGCACATGTGAGACGAAAGCAAGCGGTGTTAGCATAGCTGATTAATTCGCGCGATCCGGTATGAGGTTTTTGTAGTAATTGCATTATCGTCAAACGTGTGATAGTCTTTCACTCTCGGCGGCAGACGTGTTGCCGACATAACGGCTTTTAGCCGCATTCGTATGACAGCTGATGAAACGCACATCTGATTCAAAGTCGTCTCTCGATGGTGAACGTGATTGGATCAATGTGTATAAAGCAAGAGATCAGTACAACCATCGCCACATTCGGCTGTGAGTATGCATAGCATCTCAGCAGTCTGAAGCGAGATTGCATCTATGCTGGAAGACAGTAGGCACGGCACTCTGGTGAACTAATCCAAGAACGCATCTCAAGCGCAAGCTCGCTTGAAGTATTGAGTCAACATCCGATGATGACAGCGCCATAGAGATCTAAATATGCACAGCATGCCGCCAGTGGATTTAGATACGATCTCCTATATGACTGGTCAAAACAGCAATCCAGGCTTTGGAAAAATTGCATTATCTTGGTAGGAAGTTAAGCCGGGGCCTTGTCTGAGCCTGGTGGTACTACGGAGGTAGCACATGGGCACCATGCTGTAGCTCCGTGATGACCATACCACAATGAGAGGATCGAAAGGAGCAATACTCGTGCTTGGCGTAAGCGATCGACAATGAAGACTTCTACTACAGTATATTGCACAGAATCAGCGAGCTGAGCATGCTGAAGTACGTGCCTTGCAACTTGTGAGCGTTATCCACGACAAGCTAAGGCTTCAGGATATGTCTGAGATGATCAGCTTGACAAGATCTGAAAGTGGGAGGTAAGCGAATGCAGACTAAAACCAATGCATATATTGTTGCGGCTCGCTTATACCAGCTTCGTATTAGCCGCATGTACTGTGTGGGTCCATCATTCTACCATGTACACAACCCGGGATCGTAATTCGTATCCCAGCTCGCCCAGACGTGACACAATTCCTTCATCTCTTCATCCTTTCGCAGCATTTACCGAACTCGGTAAAGCGTGTGTTTCCTGTGTCTAGTTTGAAAGACATTTATATCTCCGTCCACTCGTTAGTCTTGACTTGATATTTCTGGGCCAACATCCATTCGAGCTTGCAACTCCAATTTCGTTGTCGTGTATCACTATAAAGCGTAAAACTGTCCTAGTGAGACACTGAACTATGGCGACTGATGCCGCAAAGAGTCTCTTGAATGACATCGCCACTTCTGGTCAGGCATACGAGTCAGGAGACCGTGAAGCCAAACGCAAACTACTCCATCTATGCCAGGAGTTGACTGTCGAGTTGGAACAGCCTGGGGAGACCTTCCTGAGACATAATTGGGTAGAGGTTCGTCGTTTATCTGATCGCAAACCTTGAGGGATCAATTTAACGTAGCCAGTAGCCAACGCGAACGTTCGCCATCCGTGTCGCAATTGATCTCGACATCTTCAAAACATTGTCCGAGGATGGGGAATCGCCAAAGTCCAGTGTTCAGCTCGCGGCTGTGAAGAACGCAGACCCACTGCTTGTTGGTACGATGGTCGCTGGTCTCGGAGTAAAACAACAAAGTTTGCTGACACTCTTTATAGCGAAAGTGATGCGCCACCTAGCGGCTGTGTCAGATATGCGTGAAGTTGGCAGTGAACAATATGTCCACTCGTAGTATTCGCGTGGGCTAGCCTCGAATCCATTGATGGACGCATTCAAGTACATGTACGTAAATGCTTCGCTGGGTATAGCTCTTTCCAATTTTCCAGGTGCTGATGCCTCGCAGTTTCGACGATTACTACAAGGTCTGGGGAGATACTCCCAAGTGGCTCGCGGAGAGAGGATGGCAACATGTGAATGATCCGCGAGACACGCCTGCATCATTCACTTGGGGCGTCCCAAACACCACTCTCTTTGAGTATCTTGCCCAGAATCCAGAAGCCGGCTCACGCTTCGGAGCTATGATGGCCGTGCAAGCCTCTGGCAAGACCTCGTGGGCAGACGAAGGCGCTTATCCTGTGAAGGAGAGACTGGGCGACGCGGAAGAAGACGAAGTGCTTGTCGTTGATCTGGGCGGCGGAAGTGGTCACGACCTGCTTGGATTCAAGGCGAGACATCCTGATCTGAAGGGTCGGCTGGTGCTTGAAGAGCTGTTTTACATGATCAATCAGCTTGCGGGTAAAGTCGAGGGCATAGAGCTGGTGGAGCATGATTTCAACACTCCACAGCCCATCAAGGGTCTGTCTTTCGTCTGGCCCTCGGAGCTCATACTATGACGATTAACTAATGCGGGCGACAGGAGCACATGCATACTTCTTCCACCAGATCATGCACGACTACTCCGACGAGACATGTCGAAACATCTTGCAGCAGATCAAGCCTGCCATGGGGCCCAAGTCGAGGATCCTGATTAATGAGCTCGTCCTACCCAACCAAGGCGCGCACTGGCTCACTACCGCTCTCGACTTGGGTATTATGACTTGTGTCGCGGCACGAGAGCGTACAGAGGAAGAATTCAGAGCGTTGTTTGCTTCGGTGGGCCTGGAGTTAGCGGGCATTTGGAAGCACCAGGAAGGCTATGACAGTGTTATGGAGGTGACTTTGCCGAAGAATTGATAGTTGTGCAACTTTATACTGATCTTCGATTCTTCGTTCTTCAATGATTCTCTCATCTGGCTACTTCCGACCTGTATATGTCATTGTACTGTCTCAAAGCCGTCTCATGCAATGTTTGCACATCGCTATCCTCGAATCGTGCTGGATCTAGAGCACTCGCCATGTCTGCATCGTACGGCTCTCCTCGTAGCATCTGTAGCAACAAACGAGCAGATCCTGCTGCATGTGTGACCCAGATCGCAGCTGCAAGCCAAAGTCCTTCCACCCCAGGAATAGGCCCGAGCAAGGGAAGATTGTCAGGGGTCACTGAGAAGACACCATTGATCAACCTGAAGTCGTCGGGATGATCGTCGGAGTCGAGAGAAGCCAGATTGGCAAGTTCTGCATCCGAAGCAACTTTTGTCCGTGCCGCCTTCGCAATCACACCACCGAACGTCGTCAATGGCCATGGCTCGGTGGCTGTTGTGGCTGGATGCTGAACGTGGACAGGTGCGTGGTCGTAGGAGCCTAAACCGAAGCGGCGGCCGTGGAATCGAGCGTATACATGGTCTTCCGGCCATCTGCAGAATGCCATCTGGGTGTCTTCTGCCCGCTCGGCCGTGTAGACGTAGGGGTGTGCGACAGGTACGATGGGCACTGGTAGGCTTGTAGCAGACTTGGCCAGCAATTGGGTCCAGATACCGGTGGCAACAATAACTTGTTTTGCTTGTAGGGCCTGACCATCCGCTGTTTGTACGCCACGTATCTGGCCGTCGGCGATCTTAAAGCTGTCCACGTTGGTCTCGAGTGTCTCGACACCGTTTCGACGAGCCGCATCGCGGTATGCTAAACAGAGGGCATGAGGATCCGCAACGCCATCTGTAGGGAAATGAAGAGCCGTGTCATACGAGCCCTTGCTGACGAACGTGGGTACTACGAAAGCAGCTTCTTTTCCACCAAGAATGCGAGCTTCCAAACCACTAGCGTTTGCTTTCTGACACCTCTCGTTCAGTTGACGTTTGCCCTGTTCGCTACGAGCGAGTTCCAGTCCGCCGACGCGCTTGAAGACCTCTGGAAATCTTCCATACTCTTTGAGAGAGCTCACAGCCAGCCTAGTAAGGACATCGCTCTCGTTGAATTGTCCGAGGAATCCAGGAGCATAGCCGGTCGACCCGACGACCCCTTCGAAAGACCGATCGATCAATAAAGTACGACCAGAAGATTCGTCTTCTGACAAGAACGCCGCAAGAGCTGACCCGACAATTCCAGCGCCAACGATGATAGTCGTATAAGTTCCAGTCTCCTGTGCGGTCATTTTGTCGTTGGGTTGCGGTTGCTGCAAGTTCAAGTCTCTTGAAGCATTGTTTCCTCCTTATATCGGGTCATGGCTATGACGTATGGCCACGCATGAACAGGATAAGGCATTCGAGCTGTTGTCCAAAGGGCGTTGAGCATGGGACGACTTGTTGACAATGTGTCCGTCGGTCTTGCTGTGCATGGGCTAGCATGCCGGTATCGGCAACTCCCAAGCCACGCCCTGCTCGGTACAAATAGCCAAGGTCGTATGTGTAGCATTTGAAGCCGACCAGTCCATGCTTTCTACCGGGTTGATGAACGCACGAATTTACACAAGATGACAGCAGGGACAAGTTTGATGGTGAAGATCGTTTACTATCTCTACCTCAAGAATTTTCAGGCCCTCTGTTACCAAGAGCCTGCTATGCATACCCGTCGTCCCGGGCGTCTTAATGCTATCTACCGTCGCTTTTTTATCCCATATCATCAATAGATCAAAGCGCCAACGCTAAGCCGCCCCTTGGGACGGCAACCCTACTCCAAAAATGTAAACAGATTCGTGTGCACGACGTTGAGGGCGCGGTTGGCCTCGCGCTCCTCAATGACGCAGGAAATGTTGATCTCGCTAGCACCTTGCGAGATCATCTCGATGTTGATGCCTTGCTCTCCAAGAGTGCTGAAGAAGCGGCCACTGATGCCGACCATGCTGCGCAGCTGGCGGCCCACCAGGGAGATGATGGCCATGTTAGGGACGAGATCGACGTCGCCCCAGACTCCCAGGTCGTTGACAGCGCCCTTGAGCGCTTCGTCCTCGATGCGTAGCTCCTCTTCGCTGTGGCCTGACAGCAGGGAGATCTCCGAGTGCAAGGCCATGGAGACGTGGACCTCGGAGGAAGAGATGAGGTCGACACTGAGGCCGTGCTTGTCCAAGATGCTGAAGATGGACATGAGGAAGCCGTGAGCACGGGTGCGCTTCTTGCTGTGCACGTTAAGCACAGTGATGTTGCGCTTGATAGTCACAGCGGTCGGGCGCTTGGGGGTGTCGTGCTGGCTCAAGTTGGAGACCGAGCGGTCACGGAAAAGGCCAGTCCTCTTGCGTACCTCGCCGTCGAAGGGGTCAGGAAGGATGACAGTACCAGCATTGCGCGGGTTCATGACGTTCTTGATCCTGATCGGGATACTGGCACGGATGACTTGATCCATGGTGAAGGGGTGGATGACCTCGGAACCATAGAAGGTCAACTCAGCAGCCTCGCTAGGCGTGACAGAGTCAAGAAGGCAAGCGGTGGGCACCTTGCGCGGGTCAGCGGTGAAGATACCGTCGACTTCCTTCCAGATCTGCAGCTCCTTGGCACGCAGGCCAACAGCAGCGAGAGCAGCACACAAGTCGGTGTAGCCACGGCCCACGTTCTCCAGGAGGCCTCCAGGAACAGCACCGAAGTAGCCAGTAATGACAGGCACGGCATCGTCGCCGTGTGCGTTGACACGCTCGGCGATGGCAAAGGCCAGGTTCTTGTAGAACTCATCGTCCAGGCCCTTAGCAACCAGCTGGAAGGTGATAACGTCACTCAGGTCGATGTACACTGCGTTGGCGCCGCGGTCCTTCAGGAGAGCGGTCATGTACAAGCAGCTGAGCTTCTCGCCGACGGAAATGATCATGTCGTTGGTCTGGTTCGTGACCGCCTTGAGGAATTGGGCGCTCTCCAGAATCTTGAGCAACTTGAAGCACTCAGCGTCGACTTCCTTGGAGAAGTTCTCCTGGATCAAGTCGTCGGAGATGGCATCCTGGCCAGCCTTGATGTGGTCGACACGGATAGCCTCGACAATCTCGCGGAACTTTTGGGAGTCAGACTCGAGGACATCCCGAGCAGCGCGCAGAAGACGGTTAGTCGTACCCTCGCTCTTGGTCGCGGTGCTGCGTGCAGAGCAGACAACAGCGACGCGGTGCTCGCTCAGGCTTGCACTGTGTCACCAAGTCAGCAATTGTCCACAAAACCAAGACTTTCCCAAACGTCTTTTCCCCTCCGCCTCCAAAAGATTTGTCCGCTCCCCACTTACAGTACAATGTCCTGAGCGATTCCCACCGCGAACTTGCCCACGCTCGTACCGCCAAATTTCTGCACGACCCAGTTGCCTCCGGTCGGCAAGTCCTGCTCCTTCTGGTGTATTCTGTTGATCTGGAACTCCATTGTGAATGTGAAGTTGGTGCGGTCGGGTAAAAAGTGAAGACTTTCAGTCGATAGTGTGTTTGCGTATTTGTTGAGTGGTTTGTTGAGTGGTTTGGATTTGCTGGTGCGATTTCGGGCGATCGAAAGCGTGTTTTGGTAGTACTGTGTTTGGAGAGTTACGTGAGGTGTGAAGTGCAAAGAAGATGTGGCAGTCTGGACGAATGGCTTCGGAGTGACTCGGCGAGGGTGGGTATAGAAAATGACTCCACATCGGCTCCGTTGTTGAGGTGAGTCAAAACCCACGATAATATCACCGTGATGGCCTTAATTCTACAGCATTGTTGTATCGCAAACTTACCCACCTCTACATGGTACCTAGTAAAACATCTGAATTGACATCTTGTACGAAATACTCAATTGTGTAAATACAGTACTTAGAGCATCACATCAGCAGTCTTGCGAATTGAATCATTGATAGTCTCCCCACCGATTTTGAGAGAGGCGGCCAATAAGCTTCGCACGTCATCGGAGATTCTTTGTGCTCGTTGGTCAGGAACCAAACTCTCGATCTGTGAAGCCCAAGGCTAATTCCAGTTTCGACGGCAGATCCTTGTAAAGTGCGTTTTGGGTATCTTCACAATCTGATA
>Ga0265797_10000603_pt1 | contig 65349 bp, 78 predicted proteins | sample P2T30metagenome_FD_192433 | JGI IMG/M metagenome (GOLD analysis project Ga0265797, IMG submission 192433) | Plant litter microbial communities from East Loma Ridge, Irvine, California - P2 T30 | ecosystem: Environmental > Terrestrial > Plant litter > Unclassified | place: USA: California... | reverse complement strand
TGCTTGATATTTCTTGGATGTGTTGATGGGAGAGTGGAATCGTATTTCGGTAGAGTCGCTAGTAAACGGGTATTACGTTTCAAAACACCAGAAAAGATTCTTGAGAAACCGAGTAGGACTTCTGAAGATGGGTCAATGGGAAGAAGAGGTTCGTTGTCGGTCGCGGTGTCTTTGATCACGGCTTCCTTCTCCTTTTCTCCTTCGCTGACGTCGACCTTGTCCAAAGAGGTCGTCAGTCCTTCAATACCGTCCATTGGGATCCCATCTGTACCAGGTGCAGTTGCTGAAGCACTGGCAGAAGCAGCTAGAGCAGCCCTTCGCTCCCTCTCTTCCCGACCCTTCTTTCTCATTTCCTCAGCGGTCAACTCCTTGGCCTTGATCCCAGGTAGATCCCCTCGCAAGACAGCAAACATCTTGCTGACATATCCGACAACCTGCTTGTCTTCTCCCTGATCACAAGCATACAGCCCTTCTTCAAGTGTATTTGTGGGGTCCAGCGGTGTCTTTGATGATATGGCTTTATCGGGGTGAAGCATGTAGGGGACACGATATCTCTGAGCGACATCCGGAGGTGGGATCACATCGACTACTGCTTGGAATGTCGCTGTGGACAGTGGTAGCCACTGTTGCATGACGATCGTGAGGAGGTTCCTGGTATCTTTCGATTTGATATCCCTCGGAGCGACTCTGATATTGAGAGCATTGACGATCTTGGTAACAGCATCTGGGTTACTGGATGATCAGCTTGTCCAAGACTTTATAGTTAGACAGACTCACTAATCCCCAAGAACAGTATTATAGACTCTCCAAATATTCTCTAGAACAAATTGAACAAAGAGGGGTTTCAAGTTCCTTCCAGCCAGCTTATTCCTCCCTACCACTCTCTTGGTTTTAGGATCCAAGTACCAATCACCCCACAATACTCTTCTCAAGTTCCTCTCCTTAATCCCTAGCTTATCCGCATACAATCGTGCGAATTTGCCCAACCGGAAAGCCCATCCATCAATAGCTGAAGCGAAAAGTACATTTCCCCTCTCTGGCGCAAAGTAAATATCCTCATCCTCCTTCTCTTCGTATTCACCATCTTTATCATTATCATTCCCCTCGTCGGGTGTAGATGTACCATCTTGAGCTTGCGCTTTCCTGGCAGCCAAACGTTTTTCACGTTCATCACGCCAACGTAAATCGTCTTCCATTCGGTCCGAGGCGTAGAATGAACCCATGACTGCGTTGACTTGTTCGATGAGTTGTGAGAGATGGTGATATGCTTCAGAGGGGGATAGTCTCAGTTCAGTAATCAGACGATCTAGCTTGTTGATTACTAGTAGCGGGCGTAGTCGATCTATCCAAGCTTGGCGGAGGACTGCTATCGTCTATACATTAGCCCCGCCCACATCTAGAGACTACGACTCACCTGAGTCTGAACACCCTCAAGGCAATCCACTAAAACCAAAGCACCATCACATAATCTCGACGCAGTGGATACTTCGGAGGCGAAATCGACGTGTCCAGGTGTATCAATAACGTTACACAGATGTTTCGAGGTCGTGGCTATTGCCTCGTCAACTCCTCTTCCAATCTCCCCTTAGGTAGACTCACCTTGTCCATCGGATCCTAAACGATTCATATCGAATCTAAGTGATACAGCAGATGCCTCCATAGTAATCCCTCTCTCTTGTTCATCCTCTCTTGAATCCAAGAACCGAAGTTTTCCAGCCATTCGCGACGAGATGATGTTGTTGGAAGAGAGGAGGGAGTCTGCAAAAGAGGTTTTACCATGATCGACATGAGCAACAATGGTGACGTTCTGAAGATCAGCTTCGATCTCACAATACAAGCATAGCATGGCGCAGCTCACTCGCGTATTGGCCAGCGGAGCCTCGAAGGAGTTGGACATGATCGAACGGAGGCAAGTATTGAATGACAAAAGTGAAATCTGAAATTATAAAGTCGATTTAAATTCAAAACGTCATCTCAGTCGTCGGATCCGAAGTGGAAGTGCATTATAGTGCATCACTCCTATGAATAATACAAATACAGCTACAAGACCCAAGATACAAACGGTGTCACTTGTGGAAAGAAATGGTACATGTATGGTAGGCCTACGAGAATCCCCTGTCAACCTCATTCATCAGATGTTCTTTAATTGCCTGTATTGTCAGCTATACTCAGGATGTCGCTGGAGACTCACGGATTCGTTTGGGTAGAAGATATCGTCCGCCCATGGACTTGAGTAGGCGCTTCCATTCCGTACGTTTCCTTCTGCTCCTGAAACTCTGACTAACCTCTTCTGTCTGTTCGATTCGCTTTCCAAACTCTGTTCTGCGGACAGTAAGTCCTGAGTATCCGGCATAAGTTGGCTTGCATTTAATGAGGCAGCGGATGCCGCATAAACTGATGCCGAAAGACCGGCGATTGAAGCGAATTCTTCGGTCGATTGAGTTGTTTTCTCGGACTGCGAAACTAAAGGCGAGGGAGACGGAGAAGCCGACGTTTCGGCTTCTGATTCCTCATTGTAGGAATACTCCTCATCGCCCGATTCATCGTCGAGACCTCGCAACACTCCCATTTGCTTCGCTCGCAAAACTTCAATTTGACTGACTAGTTCGTCATTCCTATCGCTCAAATTGTCGATCTTGCGCATAGCGTTCCGTAATAGCTGTTCCAATTTTTCGCGCTGTGTTTCGACTTCGTGATAGGCAGCAGCCTTTGATCGGACCTCATCGTCGGTCCGTCTACTTTGTTCAAGCAATATCTTGTTTTGCGCCACAAGGATGGTGACTTGTTTATCCTGTTGACCTTTGACCGATGTATAGTGGAGTTCACGTTGTTTAAGGCCGTGCTTGAGCTGACCTTGTAGAATCGTCATTTTCTCGTCAAGATCTGTCGATTTCAAGACCTCTCGAACAGCACTTGCGCTAGCTTCCTGATACTGCGCTCGGATGAATTGAAGGTCTTCTTGAAGAGTCGTAACTTCACCTTCGGCTCGTTTTGCTCGAATGCGCCATTTCTTTCGATCAGCGTCTTTTGCGGTAAGTTGGTCTTCTAAACTTGTGAGATTGATCGCAGAAGGAACGGGTATCGAGTCGGTTTGAGCAGCGACATCGGTGCCGGCGAAGGGCGCTGTGATTGGAGTATGGTAGGTCTGCGCCCCAGTGTCGCTGACGGTGATTGGTGTAGGAACGGGCATCGAGTCAGTCTGTTGAGCTATATCGGCAGTGACCACGGCTCTAACGACGGGAATGGAATCGGTCTGTAACCCAATATCGGACGTCTCATTGGCCGGCGCAACAAATGAATCGGTCCGTGGTTCCAGTTCCATTGTCGAGGCGGGTGCAATCTCTTTAGTCTCCTCTATCACGACTGCGAAATGCTTTGCAAGTTCTGTCGCAGGTCCCTTGACCTTGGTCGGAACTGTTCCCGAAGCCTGGGGTTCCTCGTTCCGTTGCCACCCATTGAATTTCTCCGCGTTCAACTCGACAATCATCTGTTGTAGCGTCGCTACCTGTAATTCTAGCTCTGCTGGCGTGACTGTTGTCGAGGAAGGCTTAACGCGCGAATTTTCGTCCTCGGTAGACCCCCTTGGTCGCGCGACCGATGTGCCAGATATAGCACTGTCCTCTTTGGGAGCTTTCAGAGCGGCAATGGTATCCTCGACAAGTCTCTCACGCTCTAATGGCGATGATGTACTTCTCGTTTCGCTCGGGGCCGAGAAAGATTCTTCTTGAAGGGCCGGCGACATCTTCACATCAGCTTACACCCTCACGTGTCTACGGAACTTCGTACCTCGGAAGTCGCCAAAATGTCATCCACGATCTCAGTTTCCCTGTTGATATCCTCGCTCTGTTCCGGTTCTGATCCTCCTTCAGCCTCGCTGTCTGAGTCTACAGCTAGAACTTCTTCTCCATTTATCATTCGGATCCGGACGCTTTTCGCTAAACTTGAATGACCGGCATTGGCGAATCGTGATTTATTCAGCGAGTCTCGAGCAGGCGAGGAGAATTGTCGAATCGGGTCTGGCTGAGATTGACCAGCGCCGGTGGATCCTGAGCTCTGAGAACTACTTTTGGCGCTGCGTAACAGCTCACGGAATTCGGAATCGGTAGGCATGTGTACCGGCGAAAAGGATTCGACCTTGACAATCTTGGTGAGAAGCGATGTGGACTCTACCACAGATTCATCCTTGTACTTCATGCCGTTCTTCGTGGATTCTGTTGTTCCGATAGACTTGATTTTATGCTTGTCGCCAGCTTTGGTTGCTCCGCTGGATCCAGCTGAAGATGACTCAGCGGCAGGGGCGGCAGTTCGAACGCGTTTCGGATTCCCATTCACCGGGGTACTAGAAGCGGGAGCGGATCGCTTGTTCGAAGACCCGACCTTCAGTTCGGACTCGACTGCCTCCGTTGCCCCCTGTGATCCCTCTGTAGACTCCCGGCCTCCCATAAAGTCCGTTTCTAGCTGGTCTCCATTGGTATACATTTCCATCAAGCCATCGCCATCATCAACATCCTCGTCGTGATTGGCGACTGTGCTTGAAGAAGGGCTGCCCTCTGCTACGTTTTGCTGATTCTCGGGAAGCGATTCAATGACGCCAGCCGAGGTCCTAGTTCTGAGCGGGAGGACGACTTGAAGTACGCCATTTATGCTCGACGTGGAAACGGGCGGCTCTGATGTTCTCGCTCTTGCGACCGTACCCTCTCGCTCGGAAGCTCCTTGACTGGACCGCTTTGTGCTTCGATTGGGAATATGTGCCGCATCTGCGGTGGATGAGCGTGATTGAGTGAAATCTACGACTACACTAGTCCTGGCTGATCCCATCAGCGCCTTCCCATCCTCGCTTGACCACGGATCAACTCACGAGTTGCCTTTCCTTTCGTCTTCTTAGACTTTGCCAGCCTGGCTTCATGTTTCTTCCTCCTCATTTCCTCCTTCTTTCTCTTTTGCTCGGCTACTAGTCTCTTCCCTTCGACCCCTACGATATCCGGTTCTATCTTCTTTCTAGCTTTCCATTCTTTAGCCAGTTGAGGTGTTACACCATCCCTTCTTTCCCAAGTCGGTTCCCAATTCTCCCCTGTCGCGCAATCGAAACCAACCCATTTAACCAGGTACTCTCCCTTGGCTGTCTCACCCCTCTCGTCAAGGATACAATCGGCCTCCCAAAGTTGATCATCTGAATCTTCCCCTTGAGAGCGAAACTGCGTCTCCATTGGTGGCGGAGATCTGGCATCGTAGTCAGAGTCGGCCTGTATCGAAAGAGTTTGAGCGGAAACTGAGCGGCTTGGTCGGGTTCGTGAAGGTCCTGCTTCTTTGGATGCAAGGACGACCTTGTCAATCTCGGACTGCGACCTGCGGCCTTTCGTTTTCGCTGCAGGCATATTGTCGAGCCAAAGCTTCAGTCTGTGCGAGGTCGGGTCGGATGCCCACGACTATAGGGCTATGTTTCGAATGCGATGTATAAAGTGAATTGACGAGACCACATGAATACCAAATTGAAGTAGAGTACCCGACGCGCCACTTAAAAACTCCCCCCCTTCTTATCCATGAGTCGCGATAACCAAAAGTTGGTTAACCTGTCATAGATAGCATCTTTACCCATAACCGCATTCACCATGCCACCCAAATTCAACCCGGAAGCGCCAGAGAATGCTTCTTTAATATCCCTCTTTTCATCCTTGGGTTTGTCGAAGAACGCCGCTGAAAATCTGGTCAGAGCACCAAAGCAATCAGCTCCTTTCAAAGCCCTTATCGACGACTATAATCTGTCCGGCAAGACATTTGACGATAAGCAAGCTGCCGCACTTGTCAAGCTCTCTGCGACTGGTGGAAAGCTGGAGCCGCCAGAAAGAAATTATGTAGTTCAGAAGATCGTCAATGGCGCTCTCAAGTCCCCTGATCAAGTGACAGGTGAGTCATCCGCTATTCGACGAGAATGAGCTGAAGGATAGCCGCTGTCAAGTATGTCGAGGGCAATCCCTCGGGAACACCAATTGACGACGAGGCGTTCGATAAAGCTTGCGGTGTTGGTGAGCTACATGACACGTTTCGTCAAAGGTCAAAGCTCATATCCAGGCATTGAGTTGTCCGCGGCTGAATTACCTGGAATGTTGAAATCATACATCGCTTCCCTCACGACCCCACCAGACGGGTGGAATGCTTCGGGACCACTGATGGGAGGAATCAAGAATAGCACTTCGGATCTCAAGTCAGCTTTCACTACCGATCCTGTGAATCAGCTAATCAAGCAGATGGGCAAGTGTGGCGGATATCAAGACTTCGCTAGAAACAGTCTTTACCGAAATATTTGGGACTCGAGAAGAAGCGAAACAGAAAGCAGAGGCCGCTAAATCAAAAAAGGAACCTACCGCTCCGAAAGCCGTGGCAGAAGCATCTTCATCGACAACACCTGCGGTTTCGACCAGGATTTTCCAAGAGGGGTTCCTGTCTGAATTCCACAAGGTCGGCGAGAACCCTCAGATCGAGAGCAGGCTGAAGGACAAACATATGGAATTCACCAAAGGAATGGTATATACGCGTTTCCCACCTGAGCCTAACGGGTATTTACATATCGGTGAGTTTCACACTTTTATTGCCCGGTGGAAGAGCTGACAGATAGGTCATGTCAAGGCGATCATGATTGATTTCGGGTATGCTAAGTACCATGGTGGACGTACATATCTGAGGTAAGTTTTTCGTATGGGGCGCAAGAGGAATACTAATGGCAGATTCGACGATACCAACCCAGAAAAGGAGGAAGGCCGTTACTTCCAATCTATCCTGGAGACTGTGCGATGGCTAGGATACGAGCCATGGAAAATCACCTACTCGAGTGACAACTTCGACAAGCTGCATGCCTTGGCCGTTGAGCTGATCGGGCGTGGCCACGCCTATGTCTGTATCTGTAATGGTGAGTCATCAACCATGTGTTCGGTAGGCAGCACTGATGTGCAGCCGAGAAGATCAAGGAAGACCGAGGAGGTGGAAAAGGAAACCCAATCCCATGTGAACATCGTGATCGACCTGTCGAGGAGAGCTTGACCGAATTTGAGCGAATGAGGAACGGCGAATACCCCGAGAAATCCGCTACATTACGAATGAAAATGAACCTTTCGAGCGGGAACCCATACATGTGGGATACAGTCGCTTATCGAGTCAAACATGCTCCTCATCATCGAACTGGCGATAAATGGAAGATTTACCCTACCTACGATTTCACCCATTGTCTATGTGATTCATTCGAAAATATCACTCATTCACTATGTACAATCGAGTTCATCCCTGCTAGGGAATCTTACGAATGGTTATGTGATGCTCTTACCGTCTATAAACCTCGACAGTACGAATTTGCTCGACTCAACTTGCAGGGTACTTTCCTATCAAAGAGAAAGATCGCCAAATTGGTGGAAAACAAGTTGGTCAGGGATTGGGATGATCCAAGATTATATACTATTATCGCCCTTCGAAGACGAGGTATTCCACCTGGAGCCTTGATTCAATTCTGCTCTGAATTGGGAGTCACAAACATCCCTTCAACTGTCGAGATCAAGAAATTCGAACAATCCGTACGATCATACCTAGAAGCTTCGGCACCTCGTCTCATGATGGTCCTGGATCCTATCAAGATCATCATTGAGAATGTTGCTGATGATTACCGACTTCCAGTCGAGGTCCCCCTACATCCCAAAGATCCATCCATGGGAACCGTCGAAACCGCATTCACAAAGACACTGTACATCGAAAGGGAAGATTTCCGAGAGATCGATTCTCCTGATTATTTCCGATTAGCCCCCGGGAAATTGTGTGGATTATTCAAAGCTCCCTTCCCTGTCACATGTACTTCATTCTCCAATGGACCCGATGGAAAAGTCAATGAAATTCGATGTAGACTCGAAAATGATGGAAAAGCACCTAAACCAAAAGCCTACATCATGTGGGTTAATGCAACCGATGCAATCCCAGTGGATGAAGTACGTTATTTCCATCCACTCTTCAAGTCGGACCCACCACCAGCGGATTTCGAATCGGATGTCAATCCAACTTCGCTCGAGACATTCACCACGGCAGTGATTGAGCCTGCATTCTATACCCTCGCCACAAAAGCTATTGCGGACGCGACCAAGGAATCGGAAGAAAGGACAAAGAAGGCAGTACAGGAGAATGTAGGTGTGGACCCGGCAACCAAAGGGGGAGAGGATGAACCTGTGGTTACGGCTGAGCAGCTGGTTGGAATGGAGAACATCAGGTTCCAAGCTATGAGATTAGCCTACTTTACCGTCGATCGGGAAAGTAGCGTTGGGTGTCTACAGGATGGCAAGGCAGGAAAGAGGGAGGGTGATAAGTTGATCTTGAATAGGATCGTCACCCTCAAAGAGGATGCTGGGAAGAAGGTCTAGAGATTGTCTGCTACGTTTCTGGATTAGCTAGTCATTGCATGCATATAGTACAGAGTCTCACCACTATCATGAAGCTTCTATGCCCCCACTTTAGCTTGAAATTGCAGATTGACCGGTTCGGCTAATTACCGGTCCTTCACCTCCCTTACTTGGGTTTTGTGCATGATGGAATTGTAGTCACTCCTTTACCATTCATTATGAAAGCTTTCCAGGTCACAAAGCACGCTCATCCAAGCCAGATAGAGGCGTCAGTATAATCTCAACATACATGATTCGAGCTGATGTTGTAGGACTCTTGATCTTGCGGTTCCAACTCCAAAAGAGGGCGAAGTACTGGTCGACGTTTACGCCTCTGCGTTAAACTTCTTCGAGTACGCCTATTCCCATTAAGTAGCCGCTGACATGTAGTGTACTACAAGCTCAAGGAAAATATCAGAGTCAGCTACGACCCTACTTGTGGAATAGATGTACGAGCTAATCAAGCAGCCCAGCCCCCACTCCCTTTCGTACTAGGTGCTGAATTTGCTGGACGTATATCTGAAAAGTCCCCGATTCCCAAGGGATGTCACTATAAAGCAGGAGGTCAGTCACTTGCCACGATCTGGTTTTCGACTGATCAGGTAGATAAAGTCTTTGGGTTTGCTCAGGGATCATTTGCCGAAAACCTCGTTTCGGATTGGAAGAACTTGCTGCCTATTCCTAAAGGTCTTTCATTCGAACATGCTTGTGTGGTACCTCTGTACGTGACCTTCACACTTACTATGTTATCGGGGCTGATATCAGAACATATACGACAAGCTATGAAGGTTTGCTTGGGCGTGGAAAAGCAAAAGCTGGAGAATGGGTATTGGTTCATGCTGGTGCCGGGGGTGTTGGATTGGCGGCTTGTCAAATCGCTAAAGCTATCGGATGTAAAGTGATCGCCACCGCTTCAACAGAGGAGAAGAGGAAAGTATGCAAGGATAAAGCAGGCGTCGATGCTACTGTGGATTATACACAGGATGGATGGCAGGTCAGTCATTTCACCTCACCCTCTTGCAGAACCAAGCTTACGGATAGAAAGAGGTCATGAAGATTACAGGCGGAAAAGGGGTTGATGTAGTCTTTGACCCCGTTGGGAAACTGATTCCAAGTCTGAAATGTGTGAACTGGGGAGCAAGGCTGGTAGTGGTCGGATTCGCGAATGGTCCTATCGAAAAGGTCCCAGCGAATCTCTTGTTACTCAAGAGCGCATCAATCGTGGGCTTATACTGGGGTGCAACTTTTGGTGAGTCCACCTTTTCCCAACCGATAGAGTTGACTGACGGGTCAGGTAAAGATCCCAAGAGAGCTCAGCAGGTCGTCAAGGAAGTATTGGAGCTGTTGGGATCTGGGAAAGTGGTTCCAGCATTGTATGATCCTATATTCGATGGGCTCGAGCAAGTTGGCAAGGGCCTTGATGATTTGGATAAGAGAAAGACATGGGGTCGAGCTGTAGTCAGAGTAAGGAAGGATGATTCGAAGGCAAAGTCGAAACTTTGAGTAGTATGTATACATATCCTTGACCTTGGCTCGACACGAGGTACTATCTACCCTTCGACATCCTTGACATGATCTTCCGTGACCGTGAATTACAAACGGCCTAGACTCTCTTGTCTCTTAAACGCCCTTTCGGCCTTTGCTCCACGAGTCTTTTGATCCTGATAACAAATGAATACGAGGATGATGATACCGACAACGATATAATTGGCTACATATCAGCCTCGCCTAGTGATACTGTGCTACTCACTGTATACGAATTGAGCAGAAGCACCGATGAAACCTCCTATAGTCCCCATGATTGCCCATACAGCAGTGAACAATCCATTGATAGTTGAAAGGACTACTCCGAAAAACGCTTGGACTATAGCCAGAATCGATTGGAACAGCCACTTGCTAGATTAGCACTTGCTAAGGAAGGGAGAATAGGTGTCAACTGACCTGGATAGTATTTCCTATGCCGCCAATGAAACTAGTCATCATTGATACAATGTACGTTGAATCATAGTGGATCTCATCCTTTGTCTACCCATTGACTCTGCTTTGTCCTTCGCTGTGTGAGGATTGTATTGCGAAAGGATGTGTTCTTCTACGTGCCTGATGATCCCTTGTCCCTTCCTGAATATCAGATTATCCGGGTATGACTCATACTATGCGAGATGCCAGGTTCAAGCTGTACGTCTCAGCTTTCTCTTGTGAAGCTTCATACACTGGGCGCAATGGGTCAAATGTCATATTTTGTCAATCTGGAGACCGAAGAAACGTCCCGAGATTCGAAGCCAGGCAGTGTGGGCAAGCGAGAGACAATATCCGACACTGTCTCGATGCGAGGCTGACTTAGCTGAGGAATAAAGTAGCATCGTCCTGCACACGCTCTTGATCCGCTTCTTCGACTGTCTCACAGAAGTATACAGGGAGCACATACAAGCATTATTACAAGCATTAACGTGACCGTAGATAACCCGCCAAGCATGATCAACTAAAAGTGCCACATCCACGTTAATTCCGGTATTCCACCCCCGTGGGCTCGGTCTCGCCCGCTTCGGTACGTGTCAAGTGGTGATAAGATACATATATCCTATCCTATATACAATGGCAGAGAGATTAAGAGAAGTAGCAGAAATTCCACAGCAGTTCGTCAAGGAGGGTACTCTGGTGAGTCACACAACGATATCTTTGTTACAAGGCTGATAGATAGTTCGTTAACCGATGTACGAAACCTTCTAAAGATGGTTAGTCTATCAAACTCGGGAGCTGAGCTCGGTGAAGGGCGAAGAAAATCGGACATGATGACTGACGATATAGAATACCTACAGCTATGTCGAGCTATCGCTGTTGGATTCCTGGTCATGGGTTTCATCGGTTACATTGTCAAGTTAATCCATATTCCAATGTAAGCTCCTCCTCCCTATCTTCGAATAGACACTGAGCTGATTATAATAGTAACAACATCCTTGTGTAAGCTAGAAGAGATGGTCTTTCTGAGTGTATGCTGACGATTTAGCGGTGGAGCATGATTGCTTATGGACACGAGGGATCTAGGAAAGGGATATTACATTCGGCTAGTGAATTGGATTGGACGTAGACATGGACGGTCGGACGATCATCAAAATGCATTGTATCTGCTGTGGACAAACCGGGATGAGGACTCAGCTTCGGCCCGGGGAGCGAAAGAGGAGGACCAGCACTTGATCTCTGCCGGGGGATCGAGAGTACCGCTAGCTGGATACGACAGGAAAGGAAGCTCACATATTACTGACACTTCCTGAGTAGAATTGATTCATGAAGTCCAGCTGTGGGGTCGATGAGGACCACCTGTTTCATGCAGAAGGACGAGACTCAGCTAGCTGGAAACTCGATGGCAAGGAACGCTCTCACCTTACGGGAACTCGTTGAGTGGGATTGCGCGAATGCGTAATATGGTTCGGTATGCGGGGGACAAGCAGGAACAATTGCCTTCTACAAATGTACGAGACCCAGCTAGCTATATACGAATGGCCAGGGACCTTCACCTCTCACTACTGGCCCTTATTGAGTCATGTCTCTGGAACTGTCGCGCTCAGCACGAGTGCACCCATACCGCACGGCCTCGACGCCCGCTCGACTCGAACACTCGCCCAGAGACACCCGCCATTGAGTAGAGTACACCATGATGCATGTATTAAACAGAATGAGAAACGGAAACCTGATAACCCATCTATATGTATGTCGTAAAGTAGCTGTTGTAGAGTACTCTTACAGTAGCGAAACTAGTTACACCAACCACTCCTCCAGACACTGACCGAACCCGAAACTAAACAAACAAAAGCAATTACTCGTCATCGGTATCGGGTTCACGAACACCACCATAAGTCAACCAATTGAGTTTCCTCAATTTACGCCTATCCTCCTGAGCTTTCATCTCGTTCCTAGTCATCTTCTTCTTCTTCTTTGGCTTTCCAATACCGAGTTTGGCCAAATCTTCGTTGATGGCTTCATCGCCACTGTTTGCTGCTGAAGAAGCGGCAGTAGAAGGAGCGTTACTTCCAGCAGGTGTACCGTTTTTGGAAACTCCACCTCGGGGTGTACCGGCTTTAGAAGTTGTTCGAGAGTTGATTCGGGATGGATCATCAAATGCGTCTTCGATAATGGCGACTTTACCTCGGTGGGTGAGTTCACCATTATCGACATGCCAGATTTCGGGACATAGAGCGGAAACGAATTCCTGAGAATGGGAAATGATACAGACTGCACCTCCCCATTCTTTGATGGCGACGGCGAGACCACCGAGAGCTTCTCGATCCAAGAAATTGGTAGGCTCATCGAGGAATAGACATTGAGGTCTGTTGAACATGGCGGCGGCAATGACGACTTTGACTTTTTGACCACCTGAAAGACCTTGCATTTCGTTGTATTGAGCGATATCTCCGTCAAGACCGACAGCCTCGAGGACTTCTCGAACAGCATTGGCGGATGTGTCTCGCATACCGGCTCCTTCTCTTGAAGACTCCATATCATCGAATCGACCGAGAAGTTTGGTGAATCCAGCTTCGATAAGTAGTTCTCGGGGTAACCATGCGTTGTGCTTGTTGTCCATTCCCTTGAATTTAACTTCGTATTGGAAAGACTTCTTTAGCTTGGATCGACCGAGGATATGTTCAATCTTTCGTAGTTCTCCGTTCTTTCCTTCGATAGCTTGGTCCATCATTGCCCTGTCTTCATCAGAGAGGACACGGGTAGCCTTCTCCATCATCTCTCGATCGTGACCATCCTGGTATCGCCATTGACTAACATCAGCTCTATTCTGATGAATGGAAGGCTGGACTTACATGTACTGAACAGCAGTCTTTGTCAAGTGCTGATTGATATGGTGGAAAGCGTGTTGAGCAACATAACCAACTCGAAGAGCAGGATGCTTGCTGACACTACCCTCTTGTGGAACTTGTTCACCAGTCAAGAGCTTGACTAGGGTGGATTTACCAGCACCGTTAGGTCCGACAATACCGACTCGAGACGAGAGCGATAGGGAGGCAGAAACGCCCTTGAGCGAAGGTCGGGCAGCACCAGGATAAGTGAATGTGACGCCGTTCAACTTCATGATGGCTCGAGTGTTTGATCGAACACCCATCAAGGATCCTGGAGGTGGGAAAGAGAATTTGATCGAAGTGGCGGAAAGCTCGTAGTATGACCTAGCGGAAGGGACTCGCTCGACAAACTTGGACAAGTTTCCGTGGTAGTAGGCGAGCTTCTTGGACTCGTAGTGCATCTTGTCATTAGCTCAATCATGATGTACGAGAGGCAGACTTACGATATCGGTACAGACATTGTCTAGGAAACCGGAATCGTGCGAGACGATCATACAGGTGATATCGGGCAGGTTGCACAAGTACTGCTCTAACCATGCGACGGTTTGGACATCCAAGTGATTGGTAGGCTCATCCAACAACAAGATGTCGGCACCGATCAACATGGCCCTAGCCAATTCCAACTTCATCTTCCATCCACCAGAGAGCGAAGCGACAGGGTCGGCCTGCTTCTCCTCGGAGAAACCGACGGAAAGCAACATGGCGGCAATCTCGGTAATGGGCCTGTCGGCGAGTCGAACATCGGCAGCGATAAAGTTGACGATGGAAATGGAAGTGTCTTCTCCCTGGAGAGCGTGCTCGACCATGAGACATCGGAGGACATCCTGGGTAGGGAATCCTTCGACCTGGACGTTAACTCGTTACACATTGCAACTGTGACAGGCTTACCTTCTGATCACGAATAGCCTTCATGAGGGTGGACTTTCCCGCACCGTTACCGGCACAGATACCGTACCTCCTTCCTCGCCTGAGCTTGAGGTTGGTGTGGTTCAATAGCAGCAATCCTCCGTAAGCGAGCGAGAACTGAATATCACAAAGGATCTCGCCCTCTTCAGTATCCTCCTCGTCAACAACGACAAACTTGGCCTTGTCGATATCCATGAATGCCTTCCTGATGGCTTCGGTACCGGCAGCGCCCTGCTCGGCGCCAAGTAGCAACTTCATAAATGATCCAAGACCCTTGGATTCCCAAATGGAAGCATCCCATTTCCTTGCCTCGACGAGGTCGGCAACAATGTTGGCCTGGTTCTCGACTGCGTGTGCGATAACGGGCGAGTTGGGTAGGGAAGCGGATAGAGGGATGGAGGGGCTGGCCGGAAGTTCAGCCATCTTGAGGTGAGGAGCCATGACGGTCAATGCCTCGATAACAGCGGCGTTGATATCACGGTCGGCAGGTGGGGCGGCATCGGCAGAAGCACCGGAACCGATCAAAATGTCGAGAGCGGTCTGGGCGAAAGCTCGGATCTCGGGGAAAGCAGCACCGGTAGCAAGAGCTTCGACACCGCTAACGAGACCTCCGAGGTATCGTGCAGCGACATTGGGGTCTCGTACGAGCTTGACCAAATTTCCAATAACGACACAGGTCATTCGCTGGGTATCGGTAGATCGCTCCTTGAGGGCTCGACCGAGTAGGGGTACGAGGACGGCTAGGGTGGGGGCATTGACTTCGGCGACAAAGGTGGTGGAGGAAAGAGCCTTGATAGTGGCGACGACGGCACCGGGGGAAGCCATGGCAGAGACAAGGACGGGAACGTGCTTGATGACATCGGCGTTGGGCAGGATACCACATAGGGTGGTGGCGGCCTTGACTGCGGCGGTGGAAACCTATCATCAGCTCATCTCAATCTGCGTTACATGGTACTCACCTCGGACTTGGTGTCGTGCATTGATCGCTCAACGTAAGGAATAACGTGTCCAAGCTCGTTGGCAATGTACTCTTCAGCTCCAGGTTTGACGAGTGCTTCGATAGCCTTGAGGGCAGAGACCTTGGACCTCCATCCCTTGGCATCATCTAGTGATTTACACAAGACATCGAGTACCAGACGTGCTCCCTCGGCGGGGCAGATCTTCATCAAAGCATTGATTGCGCTAGTGACGGCACTTCGTACTGGCTGTCCTTTGTCCATGCTGAGATTCAATAAGGCGGGAATCAAAGGAATGAAAACACCTTCGACACCTGTACCGAGTGATTTACATAGTCGCTCGACAAGGACGGGAGCGGACTCGCGTTCGTAGCCAGATTTCGAGGATGCCCAGATGAGGATGACATCGACGATTTTAGCATCCTGTAGCGCGTGTAGAGTTGTTGGGGACTTTTTCAGGACGAGAGCGATGGAGTCGGCGATGGATTTAGCTTCGACGTTGTTGGCGGCGGAAGCGAGAGCAGTGAGCTCGGCAGTGACTGTCGACTCGGGGATGAAGGAGATTTGGGGAGCGGCGACGGGTGACATTGTGGGTGTATGGGTGTGTATGGTGAAGCAGAGAGCGGCGAAAAGGTATATAAAGAGTGAAAGGGGGAGAGTTACACGTCGAGTATCAGCCTTGTAGGATGTTTGGCTGTTTTATTCTGTTTTGTTTCACTACGACCAGGACAGTGTATGGATGGATGGGATGAAAAAGAGGTGTGAGAATGTAAAGAGATAACGAGCAGATTTTAGCAGAGCCAAGTCACGTTTCAAAAAACTCGTAGGAATTCAGGGTAAATTACTCTGCAAACTACAAAGGACAACAAGAGGCTGACAAACGAACGGACATCCTTCTACTATCCGTCCCACCCCCTACTACACCATAAACGTCATGTCCAACGATAATCAAGAAGCATTGCTATTGCAGCAATACCAATTGGATTCGGTAGACAATGCAAGTCCACAACAAGAAACAGCATATGATCCATCATTTTTCCCCCAATATCAAGAAGGGGATCAACAACAGACAGAGAACGAAGTTACAGAGAATGCCCTAAATCAGCTCTTTAACCCAAATGTCGAAGAGACACTGGACCCAACACTTGCCAGTATCGATGCACAGCAGGAACCTTTGACTGAAGAGCCTACCCCCGAAACCGGTGGTGGCCATTTCACTAAATATGGGAAACGGAAAGCGACATCCCGAGTAGACATGCTAGCTCGAGGGGGAGCATGCGATTTCTGTAAACAACGAAAACTGAAATGCTCGGCCGAGCTGCCAGCATGCGCTGTATGTACTCGAAATCAGACCACATGTGTTTATTCGCAAAAGAAACAGAGGAGCAAAGTCAAGATATTGGAAGATAGGCTGGCGGAACTGGAAAGGCGATTACAACCCGGACCTCCAATCGAGCAGCAAGGAGTCTCTTTTGTCGATTCTGTCGAAAGCACTATACTCGAAACGCCGACTTATCATTATGGAGTCCCTCATATCAATTCAACATTCAACTTGCCAGAGTACGACGTGGAGCAACATCCCGCCGAACCTGAATTGGTCCATCAAGCACCTGAACCTGATTTGATGACTTTGGCCGATGCTGCTGCTGGACAAGATTGGCCGTGGGAAGGTATGGCGCCGGAAGTGATTGCTAGAGAGATCCTTGCATCGGTAGAAGGAGTGAAAGGCGGTCTCGGCGACAAGATCATCTCACATCTGTACGTTTGGTCAAGGATCAGCTCTGTATTGAGCTTATGATAGGATGTCGGTATACCGAAATGCCGGGACAATATTCTTTCTCTCTGCTCTCATCCCCGCTGAGACCCTCATATCCCGTCTGATCGGCCGGTCAGATCCTCGACCTCATCCCTCACTTCTCCTCTCGGTCGTCTGCTGGCTTCTCATGTATTCACCCTCGCCAGATCTCTCGTCTCCAGGCAACATCGAAGTAATCAATGGCTTTCTCCAGATCCCAGCAAGGACACACTCGATGCAAGCAATGTCAGCACCTGACGGTCGACTGCTGGACGCCGCTATCGGCGATGCTCTACGAGCAATGTTTTGTTATCGCCAGGCAAGATTCATGGAGGGATGGGGAGAAGGAGCCAGAGCGGCCGCATTAGCTTGGGCAGCTGGACTTGGGAAATTAGGTGGAGTCGGCGAACGCTTCACCAGCGGTTCAGAGGGAAGAGGGGAGCGAGTCGAGTTGGAAATGAGATTGCGGTCCTTGGTCTATAAAGGTCAAGTAGTCGAGCCGGCACGCGGCGCCGCTGAGCATGGGCGACGAATCGAAATCTTGTAAGTCATGATCTCTAGGAGTGGCGGCTTATAAGCTAGTTGGAATCTGTTTGGTCAAGATCAATGTTCTGCTATCGGTGAGTCGCTCCTTCCCATTGCATCTGCTGCGCTGACCGACAGGGTGGGGATGGCCATCAAGTAAGCTGACATTGCCGCTTCGCCGATATAAGCTGACTATTCAGATTTTGTCCTGGAGGATATCACCACCCCTCTTCCCAGGAACTCCTACGAAACTGTAAGTCTACTCCTCTTGTTCTATCTGATTCCAGGACGCCGATCTCAACGACAACACTACGCTCAGTGACTTTTTCGACATGTCAAAGCCTCTGCCCCTGCAAGAGGCCGAGAGTGGATTGTCGTCATTTATCAAGAGTCAATCGCTTCTGTACAGGGCATGCAGGTACGTCCTAGTATGTGGCCATCCGCTAACAACAGGCACTTTGATCAGAGCCCCTCGATTGCTACTAAAGAAGCCAATGCCCATCTCTTCCGCGTAGCAGAGAGGCACTTGAAGATGATGCCTCAGCTCCCTCCGAATACGAAATCGAATATCGCTATTGCAGTGAAGAGCGGGTACCTCAATCACAGTTGGATGAGCCTATACACGTAAGTTATCTTGCAATCACAACAATGCCCGACTCCAACCTGGAGACTCGCCGGCGGCACCATTTCGACACGGTCGTCGATCGCCATCCCATCACTATCTCTATCCGAGATCACGGTGAATCACATCAACCTCTACCTTCCAACGAACAAGCAGCCATAGCGTTCTTCCGCACTACATCCATCTTCTCCAGGGCACATCGCTCGTTCCCCGCTCAACTGAGCACAAGCTGATGTTCAGAGCATTTGCGTTCCTGCACGCCAAGAAAGCAATTGACGAGAGCGGAGAATGGCGAGATGATGATTTGCCTCAAAAGTCCTGTATCGACTCGTTGGTCAAAGTGGTCGAATTCGTCAATTGGTCTCTACACGGTGGGGATTCCGAATTGGGTGGGTATATTCTCTTAGAATCAAGGTCTCGCTAAATAGAAAGCTGGGATGACAATATGTACCCAAACAAATTGGTTCGTTGCCGCTTCCTTGGCTTATAGATTACATCGTCGCCTCCTCAATTCCTCCCGAGACTTTATGGGTGGCGACAGCGCACTGGTGGAGACTAAGCGAGTTGGAGACGAATTGACACAAGCTTGTCGAACTGCTGTATGTCGTTTTGTCTCCCTCTTATGATGGCGCTGATGATCTAGTGTAAGAAGGACAAGTATGGAGTGACCATGTCTCAGCTTTTAGAGTACGTCACTTGAGTCCGTCGGGGATCGTTACTGATATGGTAGGAATATTGCGATGGGCCAGGATGCCAAGATGGGGGAATGGGAACGACCTGATAATATCGCATAGGTATTATCCAACTATCGGTGGATGCGCATGTGATTCATCCTTGACATCATTAGATGGGCGACGGGGCAGTGAAAAGGAGGTGTGAGAAACTTGAAATGTCAGACGGACAAAGTTATAATGCAGCTTCTAGCGAGAGTGCGTATAGCCTGCGGGGGTGGACTACAGGTCAAGGGGTGGACATTAATTCTGGAGTGGGTCCTGATTAAGGGATGAGTAATAATTGAGGAATGAATGGTGATTCAGGACTTAGTATTCCTTTAAAGAAAATACTGACTACGCCGAGACACTGAATGGGGCGGGTCGCAAAGAGGGATAAATAGGAATGAACCGATAGTATAGCATAGAACTTTGATCTACCAATCGGAGAATGTACCATCCCTGTGGTAATCAGTATAGATACTTACACACTTTAGCAGACGTACCATTCGCATAATTTGCCAGATTGTCCCTCTCTGGTCGCATTCAGAACGACATCTATCATTCCAGCTATTTATCAGCTAAGGAATTCCAGACAAGCTCACGTAATGTATCCTCCAATTTCCTCGGTGCAGATTCCATATTCATTGTCTTTGCGGATGCCTGGCCCATGTCCCTAAAATCAGCTTGTTATCAGCTCGAGACATACGTGACGACATGTCCGGGAAGTAAAGCGAACGAGATCAAATCCTCATTTTCATAATGTAGTCGACGGATCTTATCTTAGCTCTTTCATTATCGGTCATTGCAGAAATCAGACTCACCAGGAAGTGAGCAGCAGCTTTGGATTGACCATATGCTCCAGCTGGGACGACTTTGGGTATGGAAAGTACCCCAGCCCTTGAACCGACGACTACGAACTTTCCACCCTTGGGTAAAAGAGGGAGTGTAGCTTGATACAGCATCAAGGGGGATAGAACCTTGTTTATCAGCTACCCGCCTTTGCATACCGGACTTACATTGACTCTCCAGACTTGTTCTGCCGTTTCAGCAGTCAGATCCTTGAATAGCCCTTCCTCGGGACCTGGAAAGACGCCCGCATTGGCAAGAACGATGTCGATCCGGGTTATGCCCTTGCCCTTGAGCTCTTCTATGGCCTGAGGATCAGTACCTCCTCAAGAGGTAGAGGTGGGAGTACCTTCTTTGGTCCATCACTGTCTAGTGCATCTAGTTTGACTGGGATGATGTGTTCGCCCTGAGGTAATTTGGAGGGATCACGAGCAGCTGCGATTACTGTGAATCCCTTTTCCAAGAAGGCATTCACATAGCCGAGTCCAATCCTGCATGTATCAGCAGACATGTCCATGCAGCTGCTGGCCACAGACTCACCCTCTGTTTGCTCCTGTTATCAAGATCACTGGCTTCGACATGGTGTGTGATTCAGAACTACTGTAGAGCGACTAATCAGTGAAGTCATGTCACCGGTCCGTCCGGCCCGCGAGATTGAGTGGGGTGAGCTTTGATATTTGTTGCATTTTACATGAAGAAGTCTAAAATGGTATTATTATGGTATGTATGATCTAGTGCTACAGTAGCTGGCGTCCTCTCGCCATACATGCAATGACCTCCGGATATCCCCTCACCAAGCTCAAGCCTTTCGGCAGACCCATTATCGATCAACAGCGGTATCCGCCGATTCCTCGTCTCCTTCTCCACGCGTCTGCCTGATGAAATCCCTCTCGTCAAAGTCATTGGCTGTACCAGGCAGAGCGCCCGTCCAGAGCATATGTGCTGTACCTGTGATGTTGGTGAACCACCTATCCGTTAGCACATATCCGGTCAAGGCCAAACGAAGAGGGGGCGCGACATACATGATGACCATGAATAAGGTGATTATGATGTTCAAGACACCGAATGCCTTGGATGGGAAGACGGTCGCGTAGGTGGACATGCAACCCACGAATCCAGCTGATCTGTCAGTATTTTATATGCGCACGATAGTGAAAACTGACTGAGAGGGAATGTCCAAGCCCACCATGTCTATCTGTCAGTATCGTCCGTAGGGAGACGTGATAGACTTACATATTGCCATCGCTGATTGATAGGCTTGAAGGGTTCTTTCAAGAAAGCCATGAATGCCCATCCTCCGTAAATCAACAGTACCCAACCTATAATCAGCCTGCCCCCTCATCCAGATCACCTCAACTTACATGCCATTCCAATCAACATCAACGAGAAGAGAATGAGGAATACAACGGCGATCTGACCGACCATGTTGCCATTCGGGGTGACTCCTGAGCTTAGGCCCGAGAGGAAGTCATTTCCTTCTAGAACCGTCAAGGCGGATTGACCGAGATTGACCAGTGTGAATGCTGTGAAGCCTGGTACACCGACGTAAATGATGTTGGAAGGCATTGCCTCGCTTGATATCAGCAAGGGCACCGAGAAAGCTACATTAACAGATCGACTCACGCAGGGAGTTTCTTGTCAAGCATATCTCGAGTCATCCAGACACTCAATTTAAGTAATCCAACATAGAACCCTAGTCCTGTTTATTAGCACCACTAACCTCGATCCAAGAACCTTCAAAGAGGAACTTACCAGAGGCGATGAGAGCGAACATCCATACTGTCAAGGCCCTCGAAATATTGACCTTTGCCAATTCGGAAACGAGATTGGAGCCAACGACACCAATGAACATCAAAGGGTATACCTCCAGGACATCGGGTACGGCGATATCGGTCAACTTTCTAGGCATCGTTCGACTGACTATCAGTCCTCCATTCGCCCGATAGCCGATGACTTACAGAGCGGATTGTACTCTCAAGGCGGCCATTGCGGAGAGGAAAATATAGATGTAGAACCATACTTCTACCGCTATAATCAACCATTGCTAATATCAGCACCTGTCTATCCGTTCACCAGGATCAAGACTCACACCACAATACGGTATACCGAATAGGATAGTCCCAATGATCAAAGTAGACATTCCAATGACACTAGTAGGGAACCAAACACCTTCGGCTCGATCGTAGAATGATTGCTTGAAGACCTTTGGGTGTTTGATTGCCCGAGTGATCGTCATCGATACATTGATCAGGTAGAATATGATGTTGAGAATGAACCAGATTGTACCTCATCGATCAGCCCGCTGTCTGACAAGGAATGGTGATTAGGACGTACCAAGTGCATGCTGGCCGTTGAATGGGTAGGGGACGTTCGAGATGACGATCGAAACAGCACCAGTACCAAGGTTGACATTGAACCTGAGGTCAGCAATAGATCCCCAAAGGCCACTCCGCTTGCAAGGATGCGAAAGCGAATGAGTAGCGGCATCTGATACTGCTACCGACGATTCCGTGCCGAAGGAATAGCACTCACATCTGCCATCCCCATTGTCTAGCCCAATTGATGTCTCCCCATCGCTGCTTCTGCTTCGATTTGGACAATCTTGATGGCATCTCCCCAATACGAAATACTGGCTGTCTTGAATAGCAGACGAGTACTCTTGATGTCAAGTCGCCTTATCAAGAGTATTGTTAGTCCTCGGGAATCGTTTAAGTCTAATTTTCATCTCAAGCCAAGACCTTATTTGACTGTGATGTCATACGCCCAGATCCCTGAGAATACTCCGCTTCAAGTCATGGGGCTTTAGAGCTGCGGCAACGAAATATGGGATACGCAGGTTCATGCTTGTCTCCACAGTTCCTGGCGCGGATGCTTTTGCAGATGGGTTGGGCTTTGACAGAGCTGCCAGTATTGCAAGGTGAAGAAGGAACAGGTGAGTCACTGCGTGGAGCTTGTGACAGCCCACATCGGATGTGGGATGCTACCGAAGAGATGGGAAGCTGCTGGTGATGACTTTCACGCCTATAAGCCTTGCGTGAGCTCAGAATGGACCGTGTGTGACTGCACTATGTGCGTCTGCGTTATATGTGTGTGCGTGTGTGTGACCTGTGTGTGCTCGTGTTCGTCGGTCGAGCGGTATATATTGTCTATCAAAGCCACTTTTTCATCCACGACCATAGAATCTAGAAAACTCCGCATCCCGTCCGATCTGCGCAGATAACCTGGATATCGCCCAGTTAGTAGCAAGGTGGGGGACCACTTGCGAATCCTGTTAGGTGTTGTGGTTCATTCCTTTTTCGCACTGACCGGGACCGTCCTTTTGAACGAGATGAAGAGATATCCCTGGCGGTCAAAGGTATATGTGCTCGTCTGTCAGCAGGGGTCTCCGTGTGTGTGTGTGTTAGGGTTCCCGGTTTGTACAGGCGCTATCCCGGCATGTCCAGCTCGGAATCTGGGACCGCGGTAGCGTCTTACTTTTATATTGGCGGTGCTTAGCATACCAGCCCCGGGAAAACCCAGACTGTCTGGCGAAGTCTGACCGGCCGATGAAAGTTGATGGCTGCCAGGCAAGCTGGAATCGGAACGGACGATCTCGAGCCCAGGAACAAGTTCCCGCAAACCCTCCAAATCGCGAGGAACGACGTCGTCATCTCACGTGGAATCGCCACTCGTTCGAAAAATCGCAAATCAATCACGCCATCTGTACTCATTTTTCGTCTTGGAACTCGTTTAAACCCCATTCGCCGCGGGCCTCACACCGAAGCAGTACCTGAGAGATGGAGGTGACTTACCAAGACTTACAGTCTGACGTGCTCTGTGTTCCAGGATTGCTAATCATGAATGAAATGAATATAACGGGCTCGTCATTCAGACATCATTTCCTTGGTTTCTTGGTTACTCTCTCTTGGTCTTTACATTGAACACTGTCAACGGTCTGGACCTACACACAAGTCATACTTCCAGGTACAGGCGCCACGACATTGATTGGGATCTAGGCTGGCGATCACCCAAGAGAGACGATACGAAAATAGATACGGCTGGACATTAAGCCATTCAAATTCACGAATACTTGGGTATAAGGCGACATCAATCGTTTCTCGAGCATCACGACTGGTTTCGGTATAGATATATAGACTCATAGACGGACTCGCTTCACAATGCCGGTCCCTAAAACGATGCCAGAAGTCAAGCACAAATTCAAGGAATACCTCGGCACAGAGAACGATCCACCTTCAGTCTCTGTGGCTGATTACTTTAAAGCTCGGTCAAGTAGCAACATTGGTGCCTCTGTAAGTCGATGGAGTCGTGAAGAAACAGTACTGATAATAAGGTGATTGAATACGTCAAGAGTTTGTTTCCCTTTATACAATGGGTCCCTCGATACAATCTTACATGGTTGCTCGGTGATTTGATTGCGTGAGTGTGATTCCACTAGTCTGAACCGCAGGCTGATCCCCAGGGGTATTACTGTCGGTATGGTTCTCGTACCTCAATCCTTGTCGTATGCCAAGCTCGCCCAATTGCCACCAGAGTACGGTCTCTACTCGTCCTTTATCGGTGTCTTGACCTACGCATTCTTTGCCACTTCAAAAGATGTTTCTATCGGTCCTGTGGCCGTCATGTCGCTCGCCACCGGAAACATTGTCATTGCGGTTCAAGATAAATTCGGCGACCTCTACTCTGCCCCCGTCATTGCAACTTGTCTCGCCTTTATCTGTGGGTTTGTCGTACTCGCCATCGGTCTCGTTCGAATCGGATGGATCGTCGAGTTTATCCCTCAACCTGCCGTTTCCGGGTTCATGACGGGTTCAGCCATCAACATTGCTGCTGGTCAAATTCCCGCCATGTTTGGTATCGCCAAACGACTCGACACTCGTGCAGCAAGTTACAAGGTCATAATCAACATTTTCAAGAATTTGAAATACTCGTCCTTGGATGCCGCCTACGGTGTCTCTGCTCTCGTGGCGCTCTACACGTTCAAGTGGATGTTTACATATCTGCCTAAACGATATCCTAAATTTGCTCGACCCGCTTTCTTCCTGCAGGCACTACGACACGCATTCGTCATCATCATTTGGACCATCATCTCTTGGCGGACTCAGGTCGGCCGATCTGCCGCAGATAGGCAGATTGCGCTAGTCGGCAGTGTCCCCGCTGGACTCCAGCACTTGGGCCCACCCGAAGTCACTACCGAGCTGCTCGGTGCCATCGGTCCCCATATCCCCGTCGCCACAATCGTCCTCCTTCTTGAGCATATTTCCATCGCCAAGTCTTTCGGTCGATTGAATGGATACAAGATCAACCCCAACCAGGAATTGATTGCGATCGGAGTCAACAACACGCTCGGTACATTGTTTGCGGCCTACCCATCTACCGGTTCCTTTTCCCGATCTGCATTGAAGTCGAAATCTGGTGTTCGAACACCGGCAGCAGGTATCCCTACGGGCATGTGTGTGTTGATTGCTCTCTACGCATTGGCACCCGCCTTTTTCTACATTCCCAATGCCGTCTTGTCTGCCTTGATTATTCACGCCGTCGCCGATTTGGTCGCATCCCCAAGGCAGTCGATCGGCTTCTGGCGAGTATCTCCTCTTGAATACGTCATTTTCGTCGGAGCAGTCGTATGGTCTATTTTCTACTCGATTGAAGCTGGTATCTACTGGTCTCTCGCTACTTCTATCGCCCTCTTACTATTCCGAATCGCTCGACCCAAGGGTCATTTCCTCGGTCGAGTTCGAATCCAGCCCGAGAACGTCGAGTCTGGAGGCGAGCCTCGAGATGTCTATGTTCCCTTGTGCTCTTCTTCCGGTGTCACCAACCGAGATGTCAAGGTCGAAGCGCCACCTGCCGGTATCGTCATTTATCGATTCGAAGAGTCTTTCCTCTATCCCAATGCCTCTTATATCAACGACCGACTCGTCGATCACGTCAAGCAGGTCACACGGCGAGGAAAAGATATGTCGAATGTATCGAAAGGTGACCGACCATGGAATGACCCTGGACCCAAAGCCAAGGATGCGGTGGCCATCGCCGAGCGTGATTCACACAAACCTCTGCTCAGAGCTGTCGTACTCGACTTTGCCGCCGTCGCCAATCTAGATACTACCGGTGTTCAGAACTTGATCGACACGCGGAAAGCAGTCGAGCGATGGGCAGATCGACCCATTGAATTCCACTTCTGCGGTATCCTATCGCCTTGGATCCGACGAGCATTGATTGCCGGTGGTTTCGGTGTCGGTCAATTAGAACGACGAGGTGCATTGGAAGTTGCTCCTGTTGTCCCACAGGACAACTCCAGGGCACCCGAGCCAAATCACGACTTTAATGTCCCAGCAGACGAAGAGAGCGGGCCAAGCAGTCAGACCTCCAGCGCAAACTCGTACAAGGAGGACTTTGAAAAGTACAATAATCTGCCCGAGGGAGAGAGGACTGGTAAAGCGAAACGACCCGACTCCATCAATTCACAGGCGACCATTACATTGCTGGATCGAAGTACACCTTTCTTCCACTTTGATCTCGCCGATGCTCTCAACACTTTGGGACTGAATGGGCACGCTGTTATTTGAGGTTGATGGACAGGAGCGATAGGGAATTTTGGGAATTTGTAAGCATCAGTAGAATCAATAAGTTGGAAAAAGTATAGTCGGTCACGATCATCATGAATGTCAAATGCATATTGCTACTCATTTCTTTGCGATCATGTCGTCTAAGTCACTAATGTAACATGGTCATGATGCCGCAAGGCGGTCGTCGTGATGCAGCGTGAAGGGACTGGCTTCGAAATCGGCAAATGGGGTCGCGGAGTCGTCCACATCACTGTGGACCCTGAACCTAACCAGGGTCGCCGTGGAACTGCAATGCCTTCATGAACGTGCCTACTAGATGACTTTATTCATTATACCTGACACTGTGCAAACGTGTAGAAGAGGTAGCTGATGCTTCGAAACGAGGTGCAGTGGTGTCGAGGGAAGGACCCGAGGGTGTACAATATCAAAAGGGGGTGAAGCGGCGAGACCGGACACACACTCATACACAGGTCGGGGTGTTGAAGGCGTCCGCAGCATGACTAGTCCAGGTGTGCTAAGATATGAAAATGGGACTTTGACCAAGGCTCCACTTCGACAATAGGAAGTTGTTCGAAAGGAGGGTGATTGCAAATACGTTCTCACGCTTTGACCATGACCACCTTTATCCAAACCTTTGGGGTAGCATTTGCTTCTTTTCTTTTCCCCCCAACTATCTCTTCTCTCTTTCTCTTTTACTTCATTCATTACTTATTCTTTCTCACTTATCGAAATCGTCAAACACTAATCAAGCAAAATGGTATTCAACAGAGCAGTAGTAAAAGTCCCCACAGTCGACACCGTGTTCGACCTCGACGAGGACGTCTCTTAGAATCAAGCCTTCGGCCGGCGATCCGCCTACGAGGCCGTTACCTTCTCTTCCACCCTCCCATCCGCCGCCCCAGCAAAGGTGGTTTTTTCGACCTTGAAGCTGTACATAATCTCCAACTTCGTCTTCTCCCCCCTCGTCACCAACCCCTCTATTCAAGACTTCGGATTCGACGAGAATCCCTCCGGTAAACACACCATCATCAATGGTGAATACAAACAATACGAGGCGGTCGAAAACCTGACCGTGACTCTGAAGGAGAGGATGCTGGGAGTCGGAATGAACGCTGCCTTGTGGGGTTTAAAACCGGTCTACGAACTCGGGAAGACCTCTTCTCGTCAACGATTGTCTTCACATTGGAGTAGCACGAGGAGCTTCTCTATCCCTCAGAGGTGGTAACAGTAGCTGACAATGCAGTACTCGAGAAGAGAGGTGTGGGACGGCTCATGTGAGTTCTATCGACTCGGCGGAGGTTAATGCGATAATGGGGAAGGATGAATCTCCCGACTTATCCACCAGTATTCGGACCGATTATCAGCAACCTCGGCTGTACGTGACCTTGGACTCCACCGAGTACCCCCCGATCATCGTTAGATTCTACGCAGAGACCCTCCGTCAAATACAACAGATGTTCACTCACTGTTTCGAACGGGTCTTGCGCGACGCAGGCAAACTCCAAACCCAAATTACCCCTCGGCAAAGGGCTGAGAAGCTCAGTCGAGGCGAACTCGAAGTGAAGACCGAAGTCTCTTACGGTCGAGAGTATGAATTGGCCGCTCTTCGAGACCGTTTCGGAGAATGGCAAAACTGACTCACAGCCCGCTCTGTCCCATGTTCGCCGCACGCTGACGTCAGGGATCCCTCTCTTCAGGCCGAGCTCGAGGCAGGAAGGCTATCGATGCCATCGGCAAAGACTTGAGGGGGGTGATTCCTGAAGCCGTCGAGGAGTCACCGGTCGCCGGCAAGAAGAGGGATCGATCATCGCCCCCTTCCAAGTCACGACACATCCGACAGAGGTCGTCAATCGCCTCTACTTCCTCGTTGGCCACCATCAAGTCTTGGGTCAAGCCAAGTCCTCGGGGGCTCGTCGGTGCCGGGTCGTCTGGTACGACTCCAAGCAAGGTCGAGGTGGGTGGATCGCTGGCGGTCGCCCCAACCTTCAAGAAACTTCCCAAGCTCAAGGCGAGCGACATGCTCTCTAGGCAGGTTGTCCCCGGTGTCGGCCCCGTTCCTCAACTCGCTCCCTCTTCAACTCTCCCTCCTCCCGTTGGTGCTGGTCATCAAACCCCTCCCGCTCCGGTCCTCCCTCCTCCAGCTGATGCCGGTCATCAAGCAGTTGATGATAACGAGTGGAGGCCTCGAATCAAGCCCCCCCTCCGACCCTCCACGACATGCTTATTCTGTAAAGCCTCCCTTCTGGTCCTAGCATCGGGATGATGCATCCCTCCTTGCCCTGGAATTCTGAATGCCCCAGCAGGCTTGGGACTTCCCTCGTTGGTTGCCTTGGTTTGTTTCTTGGGTGCCATTTTTGATAATTTATTCGGCTGCGACTGCTTCGTCCTCGACCGCCGACGATGCTTTCAAGCCAAAGGTCAAACTTCATCTAAGGAGAAAAGAGGCATACACCAGGGATACTGCTCCCCCGCCCCCCGTCCAAAAGCGGGACGAGTAGTAGTCGAAGAAGGCTACAGGCTACCGACATCTCCTCTTACTCACACCATCACGACCCCCTTCCAATCATTCGCCTCGCCCATCTCCCGAAACGAACCGATTCCAAGCTCCGCTTGCTCTTTTTTTCAACACCTCTGCTCAGCCGCTTATCCCATTTGTCGATGGTGGGGATGAGCGGGTGAGCAGAAGTGCTGAAGAAAGGATCAAGCGGAGGAATCCCGGTGATGCTCGATTCTCGACTCGAATACCACTTATTTCCGAAGGGCTAGAACAGCCTCCTTCTCTACTCTTGCCGCTCGAGCCTTGTTCCTCAATTGATCATCAGTCGCCGGAAGCCATGTTGGTATCTCACTCGGTAGTCGGGTAGATACTGATGTAGGCTGAACCTCTCCTGTATTTACGATACAAGTAGGAATGAGTGCCAGTCCTGAACCGGCTACCAGGCATGTGTAAAGTGTTAGCTCACATATTAGCTGGTGAACGACAGATCATACCATACAAGTCGGAGGTCACCAGAGGAAAGAGGATGAAAGAAATGACCAAAGCCAGAAGAAGGAGGGGATGGGTATGGAACTAAGGACACAATGGACGAGTAATGATAGATTGTATGCAACGATTATGGCTTATCTACCCCTGCCTCATGCTTTATCTACCGATCTCGCTATCTTTACATGACGGATACCCTTGGTTGGCCAACCAGGTTGAACTCAAGAGAACCTACTTGCTTTCCCTGGTCTACCCAGAGACCATAGCAAGATACGGATAGAAGTCTGAAGGATATAGTACCCCAATTCTTGAGTTGGCGAAGATTACTAGACCTGTCAGGATCCAAGTTTCAGGCTAGCTCAGCTCGACCCGTATGCATACCAAGGCTGTGCGAACTTTACCCCCATGAACGTATCATCAATCGTCTCGAACATAGCTCTTCAAGGCCAATCATAGTTCCCGGGGACCCCTAACGAAATTTCGATGTAAGCAAGACTGGCGAGGCTGAATCACATCCTACCTAGCTACCAATAGGTCTGCCGTAAGTGACGCTACAGCGCCGATCGAGCTTGAGCAGGGGGCGGATAAGAGGAGACCGCTTTAGCCAGATAAATGAGAGCGATATCAACCGGAGTGTTCCAGCGACCATTAAGCGCTTTGAGCCACTCTGCTAAATGTTTAGCGGACTGCGGAGGAGCGGCATCTCGCTCGGCAGTGACTCCATCGCTTCATCCGCAAAACTGGCCAGCGGGTGATGAGCCGCTATAGCTGTTTGCCCTATTCGTTCCTCGCTTCATCTGGCATTGTCAACCTCATCCAGAGGTCGGTCTGGGCGGATAAGAGGCTGTCGTAGCTGATTCTTTTTGTGTTTTGAGGCGACGAGCCCTGCGCTTCGTGATTGCATGGCGCAGGACCATCATCTTCCGACGTGGCTGTTTGGAGATCGAGACAGTCACAGTGTATGGCTATTTCCCTTGGGCCTATAATGCTGCCCGTCAGCCGAACCATCCCCAAGTACTCCATACAAACCCTTTGGCAGCTTGAAAGGGACTTACGGGGTCAGCCATGACATCAAATCCTCCAAATTGACCTTTATGGGAAACTTGAGAGCGACAAGCAAGCCTGGCCTGGATTGTTGCTAGCCATGGCGAGTTCGGCCTTCCAGAAAACGACGCTGTTACTCGCCGTGGTCTGTGGATGACCACAAGACTTGTCGATACAGATGGGCATGATGGCCACACCTACAGAAGGACAGGGATTGTTGTTGACCGAGTGCTTTGCGCACTTGATGATTAAGAATGATCCGTCCGGGAGGATGGAGAAGCGGGAGAAGATCGTCTTTCTTCCCTGGCAAGGTCGCAAGTCTTGATGGCTGGGTGACTTACGGTCAGCCCTACACTTTATATTGAAGATCTATCTTCACTCAGTAGCTCCCAGTGAGAGGAAACATAGCCTTCTTGTTGCCATGGAACTCTTTCTAGAACAACTTGTCCACGGCCAGAGCACCACCCAAATCCCAGACTCGCAACTGGGTCCTAGAGAACGGCAGCGCCTGGGGGGTCTCCAGCTCCTTGCCAGTCAAGACCTTGTTGCCGTACAGTCGCCATTGTCGCGTCGGGTTCTGGCCTCCGACTGCCTTACCCCGTACGTCTTCGATCAAGTCCAGCTCGGCGAGAGATATGTCGCTTGTCCTCACGACGTAGTGGAAGATGCCTTGTTCGTCGTGGGTCCCAACGCGATCGACGGTTACTCCGTCCTCCAGGACAAAGTGGAGGACGGACCGCAGCCTGTCCATCCTTGAACTATATCTGAACCGTTAGCTCGGCTGTCAGAAGGAAAATGAGAGTATAGAAGTAGGAGAAGCCAGTAATATTACACCTATAAAGACTTCACGAGGATGAAAAGAAGGAGTCTCATTCAATAGGCTGGAGCTGGATCGAGGAGAGAAGGAGACCTACTATCCCGTCAGCTTTGAAAGCCAATGAGTGGCAAATAGAGGTCATTATCGGCAGGCGGGGTGTGGTCAGGAGAGGCGGTAGTCCCACTCCGGTGACAGCAGGGAAGTGAGTTCAGAGATACAGTGACAAAGCGTACCAGGGTCAATAGATGTCGAAGGGAATATGATGTAGAGAAGAGAAGAGAAGAGTTCCGTGTTGACGCGCGGTCCTGTTTCCTCGGGTGCACGGACCCCTAAACAGCGTGGTCTTGCTACACCGGTAAATGACAGGCCACGATGTCAGCGCTCAACGCATAGTCAGCTGTATATTCGAGTCAGCGCCTCCTGAGATGTTTCACACCGAAATAACGATAGCTTAACCTTCCATTGAGAGCAGTGGAACTGGTCGCTCAATCCTTTGACACCCCTTTGATCACTATCGTCACAAAGGTACACTGCTGGAATATGAGTAGAACCCCACTTCTGCCTCATACTAACCTAGTGACCTGTGCCTGCACTACTCTCCTTCTCCGTTAGCCATTCTAGTTAGCAATCCCACATAATCGACCTAGCCGGAACACGCCTTTACCGGTTCTAAGCTGACCGAAGCATGCTGCAGATCCAACGTTCCATGCCCGTCATCCGGCCTTCCAAATTGCAGATCCCTGGTAGTTCTCCCGAGACAGGAAAGATGACTCCATAGACACGGGCAGGGAGGACACGCGTCAGGTGATCGAGGCAGACCCTGAGCTGAGCCGAAGTTACCCTCGGTGTGTGCTGTAAAAGCTCCAGATCTGACGCCATCATTTAGATTCAGGGGTCCGGAGTAATTGTAGAACTAGCTTGTCAATTGCCGATCACTTTTCAATTTAATGTAGAATGATGTCTATTGGTGGTACGAGGTACATGGCTCCAAAGCGTCCTAATCCCCACCCCTCATATTACTACCGCCCATCCATTAAACTCAATAGTCACATCGATACCATCAAAGCTGAGCCTGACCGTCACCACAGCCAGCACCACCGCCCACACACCCAAAGACCGGCTCGAAATTCCCTCCGAGCTACTCCCGAAACAGACCCTGGACCGGGAATACGTTTTCGCCTTCCCGCCCATCATTCTCACAAGCGTCTTTGCATTCGACGCCATCATACCAAAGCCCAGAAGACCGACGATCCTGCAGGACACCATTAGTCATATTTCGTTTTCACCGACATCCCCGACCGGCACAATGGCATCTATAGTCAAGAACAAGAGGGCCAAGTCTGTTGCAGTACCTTCTACCTTTATCATTAGCCCGCCACCAAGATCAACGTCTCTCGGCGGTACCGCCAGCACGTCCAACAGCAGTCAAGAATCACACGAGGCAACACCAAGACGACTCAACCGAAAACTACCTCCCGCTTTGACTGAAAGTCTCCTGGCACTAGAACGATTCGAGACTAGGACCTCTGACGAACACGGATCACCTCGAGAAGACCAAATGTACCGTCGGGAGTCGGACGAATCGTGTGGCTGTGACTCGGTCCAGTCGACCTCGACTCTCACACCACCATGGAATCCACCGGCCGAATTCATGAAATACACACTAGTCGTCGAACCACCACAAGAAGATACGTGTACGGTCTATGAGCCCAAACCCAAAGCTACGAAACGTGTAGTCGCCCGTCACCAATCGCGAGTCGAACCTCTAATGATCGATACTCAACGCCCTTTATCCCTCACATTCGAATCTATAGACGATCTCAGCCGACCTCTTTCACCCGCCTATTCTCGAAACAATCCCGTTTCAAGTACCAGTCTATTCAAGTCAAATTGGCCATCACGGAGACCGCAAACTCCGACTGCGGTCCCAGAACTCGCCCCTCCCTCTCTAGTGTCCGACTCGACTGCATCGTCATCCGGCTGGTCAGCTCTTAGAGAACTCGAAGAAAGAGAGAGAGAAGAGAGATTAAAGCCTAAAGCAAAAGAGACTAGAAAGGAAAAGAAACTGCGGCGACAGACGGAAAAGGAAAACTTTGATTCGGAAACACCACCTGGGCTACGAGATCTGTTCAATGCCAGTTTGTGCGAGGTTGTCGATGAACATGGAAACAAGACTTCATTCGGGGACCTTGTCACTGGAAAAAGGACGATCGTGATCTTCATCAGGCATTGTACGTCCCCCCTTCTGCCTCCGGACATGGCTGACCCGCAGGGTTCTGTCCACTATGTGCTCAATACATGAACTCGATCCTATCCGATGTCCCAGTCTCTGCGCTCGAAGAGGCCGATGTCGACCTGGTAATCATCGGAAACGGATCTCACAAGATGCTCAACGGGTACAAGAGTGAGTCTGTGCATCTCCAACCTACGGCAGTAGCTGATGACAGACAAAGCATTCAAGTGCCCATTCAAGATGTACACCGACCCATCCCTCCAACTCTACCGCGCCCTGGGCCTGACGCGCCAAACAGGCAATGCCGGACCCGACTCAGAAGCCGGATCCTACCTCGTCCAAACCCCCATGGAAGCAACGATGCAAACCATCAAGCGAGCGACCAAGATGCCCCTCCTCCACTCGCCCGGTCACTTTACTCAAATCGGGGGTGAATTCGTATTCGACGGATCACTGAATGTCATCTACACCCATCGAATGAAGACGACTCGAGATCACAGCCCAATCGAAGATGTTTGTGCTGCTGCTGGCTTACGTCTGGAATACATCCATTACGAACCCGGACCCTTGCCACCGCCCGTCCATCGAGGATCTACCGATGGTATCAATGAATGGCAAGTCGAGCGTAACGAGGCTTTAGAAGAGATCAAGAGGAGGAAGGAAAGACGCAGAAATGGAGGATCTGGGTCGACGGATGAGGATCTACAGGAACTGCATCGGCAGATTGAAAGGCTGGGAAATCCCTTATAGTAGTGGTCAATACTTGCGATTTTGGGTTTTAGTTGTATAGTCACCACATCAAATGATGTATTATAATCCGATCAGCAGAGTTGTCATGGTAGATTGTATACATGCCCTATGGCTTTTGTGCTCCGCCTTGAACATCTTTGACCCGTCTCTCCTTGATCCGTTTGTCCTTGAAGCCGTCTCCCTCAGTCCGACGCTCCGCGGTGCCCGCAGGCTCAAAGCCCCCTCAATCCCTATTCCAACCATTATGCTTTTGGTCCCTGTCCTCCGGGAATCAACTGCTCGATCAGACTCCCTCTATATCCAATCAAGCACGTACCATGGCAATATTGTTGCCATTCAACAGCGTCTGACCCATCTCGGTCTCTGTAATACCGTTCGCCGTAACCTCACTAATCGTCAGCTATCCACCCGTCATTGTAGACATACTATTCCTTGACATCCTTCAACACCATATCTGCCGTTAGTCCAGCCCTGCCGATGAGTATAACGGTACTCACTGACGTAGTCGTCAAAGCCCATCAATGTCCCTGTGAATTCCCTTTCGTTTTTCATTAGAACCCAGATTGGGGATCCGATACATCTGTCGACTAGTTCCAGCGGGAGAATTGTTGATGCCATCTCGAGTATTGGTATGTGGAGCTATTTGTTGGGACTGTTTCGCTATCGATAGGTAGCGCAGAGAGATCTAAAGTCTGTCCAGTGTAGTGTAATGTAATGTAGATAGGAATGCAAGAGATAGAAGTTGATGCTAGTTTCGGTCTGATCCGTCGGAATCACGTCCACTTCCATCGTCACTCACTGCTCTTGTCCCTACAATTCTGACGCTACATGTTCCCAGACCAAATCGACATTCCCAATAGGATGAGATAGCATCACAACCATGTCATCAGTATTCCAACGACGACGAAATTCCCGGTGGACACAGGAAGAAACCAATAATGGGAACAACAATTCAAGTCCAACTGGTAACCCCACTCTACCCCTTCAACCAGCTGGGGGGCTAGCTAGGCGTAATACAAACGACAATTTCTTCCCACCGGGAGGGGCTAGAAATGTACAAGCTTCGCCATCAGGGGCTGGCGGAACTCATGATAGCCTTACACTTGGACAGTTGAAAGCGGTTGCAGCTGCTAATCTGCCCAAGGAAAAGGTCTGTCCTCCCACCACATCCTAGTCATAGGGTATTGGACAGGGCTGATTGATAGCCAAAACAATACGATTATCGATACGATGATACGGATACGCTCATGAATGAATTATCGGAATTCTACCCCTATGTCGAAATGTCTTCAATAGTGCGGAACGCAGAGACATTCAAACAATCCTTTGACGGGAGTGAGTTCTCTGCGCTGAACTCAAGCGTTCGCTGACAATCAGAATGGACAGAAGCAAAGAAAGCAAAGAAGAAGCAATATCTCGAGGTCCAGCTAGAATTGATTGAATCCCCCGTCAAAGCCACCAGGCGTAATGCCCAGGTCAATATCCTATACCTTCTGCAAGGTATGTCTCCTCGTGTGCGTAGCTAACGAGAAGGATGCTTCGCCGAGACGGATGGTCCAGAAGAGCAATTGCATTGGATCATTGAAAACGCCAAAATCATTCGCTCAATCCATGGAGTGCCTATCCTCGTTACTGCTCTCAAAGAGGCCGTTAGGCGATACAACCATTTACTGTACGTATGATCGAGCTGTACAAGCTGATATCAGCGATACCTCAGAGAAACCTTCAGGAGGTGGACCTAGTGGAGGATTCGTACCGGGGGAACCGTATGACGAGAGGGCGCAAGAGACACAGGACTTGCTGGGCATACTATACTTTATCGTCGAAGTCCTCCGATCAGACGAGACATTTGGAGACGAGCTGAGTACGTGCTACTCGTGACGATATCACTGACATGTCAGTGGAAATGTCCCCCTCGCTGCCTCTGATACTATTCAATATCGTAGCTGGACTACGGGATCGATTGCCAAAAGGATATCCCGTCAAGAAACTCTTGTTACTCCTCTGGAAAACTTTACTGGCTTGCTTGGGGGGTATGAAAGAGGTCAACAAGGCGAAATCCCTCTCGAGGGAATTAGCAGGTCTTGCCCCGGATACCAATCGTGCGTGTACTTCTTAGTAACTCGCTGACAGACAGATTTCACAAAAGCATCACCATTAGATATTACATCCTTCCATCGAGATACTACCGTCAAGTACCCTACCTTCGCACCGGAGCCTACCACCTCACTCCCCGTCACTTCGGAAAGATTATCAGACGGAATGAAACCCCTCCCTCCAAGAACAAACTATCATTCGACCGAAATCCCTCCTGCTCCTCCATCGACATTACGCGATCCGTTGGCTTCCACTCCGGCTCCGACGCCCACAGCTTTACCAGCCACTCCAGCACCTACTCCTCCTCCGTCACCGATACAAAAGACCAAGAAACAGCAATATCAGACGGATCCCAATAAACCCTTTTTATTCCCATACACCCGCTCTAGCGATCCTACCTCGCTGGTCCCCTTTGCGATTCAAGAAGCAGACAAATTATATCAAAAACATCAATATGTCTCTCTTGGAATATATCAGCTGTGGCAAGAAAGAGAAGAGTGTCTGAGGGAAGAAAGAGGTTTGGGCATGTCGGGATTGATTGGGTTCGACAAGCTGTCGCTCGATGATGATGAAGAGGAGGACGAGGCGACAATGGAGGCCATGTTGAGGGAATATAAATATGAAGAGGAAGAGATGGCCTGTAATGAAAATGGGGACAAGGAGGGTGTGAAAGCTGCAAGGCAAAAGCTAGCTTCCTCAAAGCGACTACGCAGGGTCGACATCATCTATGCAAGTCCACCCCGCCCTGTCAGGTTGCTAATGACAGAAACATACACTTCCAATCATGCAGAGTTGTGTGATAGTCCTTCTCAAACTCCTGCTCGCCACAGTCACAGGCCCAGGAGCACCAGGAGGAAACATGCAAGCCCCTCTACCATTCGTTGCGTCTCCTACAAACGAACAGCCGCGTACGTCTTTCTTCTCCCGACCTGAACTATTATTGACCGGTAGCCGATACCAAAGCAGCACCTCCGACCAAGGAAGAGATAGATGTAGCTCGTCACCGAGAAATCACCTCTAAAGCCGTCTCTGCAATACTAGTACTAGTATTGAAATGGTTCAAAGCTTCCCGTACGTCCTCGCTAGTGACCGTAGCTGATGGAAGATGTCTTGAAATTTCACTTTGTAGCTCAACTGTTATTCGATTCAAACTGTCTGTTGTTGGTCCTCAAAATGTTTGGCCTATCAGATGTCCAATTATCCGTCACCGCCAAAAATGAGCTAGAGGATGAAAAGTGAGTTTATAGATTGATCTCTCCCCGCTAATGGCAGCTTTTTCCGATACTGTTACCTCCACTGCTCCCCCAATGCCGACAAGAATCCTCTCGATAATCATCAGAAAACCACCCCACCTCCCAATGCCCTAGTTACCATAAACGGCGAAGAGACCGAGATAGTATCAATCTACTCTTGGAGAAATTTCTTCACCAGTATCAATTTCGTCAAGATCCTACAGAAAATGACGAAACATCGGTCTCATCGGACGTGTATGCTTAATCAGTACAAGTCTTCGGCAAGTCCATTCTTCTGTGTCAGGATGGCGGGCTGACGTGTAGCAAATACTGAAACGGATGTTGAGGGTCAATCATCCAATGTTGCAGTTGCAAACTCTGAAATTAATCAAGAGTCAGATGCCCTGGTGTGGGCGTAAATGGAGACAAAGTGAGTTCCCCTTTTGATCTGCGGTGCGAAACTGACGACAAGGCAACATGAAGGTCATTACCTCTATATACCTAAACTGCAGGCCGGAACTACGGGACGAGTGGCTTGGTGGGACCGACCAGGACACCGAGTTGGAGGACGCTCTAGTGAGTACCCTCCTGGCATCGTCTACAAGTCTGATGGGTAGCCACAAGAATACGCCCTTCGTGCTCTGATTCAATTCTATAATAAACGCAATTTCCCTAGCGTTCCGCCCCTCGTTACCTCCCCTGAACCCCAACATCGCCGAACAGACTCTACATCTGCAGTCATGCTAGAAGACCCGGCTTTACATAACCACAACCGACCACCCAACTCTTCTGATTCAGATGTTTTCCCTCCTCGATCCTCTTCCTCTCCCTCCGCCGAAATGCCATACAACCCAGATGAAATGATTGAATTCTGGTTACATGAATATGAAGCTGTCTTGGGAGAAGTGTTTGGCGAAGTCGAAGATGATCATGTTGGAATCACGAGGGTCGGGATGGCCAATCGGGATGATCCTGCTTGGAATCGCTTGGATGCGATTATGCGCCGAGGACGACCAGAGGAAGATGACGATATAAGTGATAGTGAGAGTGTAGTCAGTGTTGGGGCTCTTGGAGAAGAAGCGAGACTTGGAATTGGAATTACGCCTTCGGAAGGTTCTGGATCAGAGTCAGAGTCGGAATCAGATGTCGAGTCGGATGCGAGTGAGGAAGGACCAAAAGAAAGGGATTTAGCAAGACAACAACGTCGTCAATCTGGAAACGAAAATACATGGGAACACATGTCGCCTACTACCTTATCCCTACTTCCACGATCCCCTGCCGAGGCGAAGTTCCAAGCTAGACGACGGAGCTCCAGTAGTATGGATGGCCAGCCTCGATTGAGATTGGTCAATATACCTGGAGATGGGGACGGTGGAGTATTTGAGGATGATGAGCTTGATATCCCCGGACCGATGCCTATCGTCAGGGATACGGATGACGAGGGCGAGAGAGAATTTGGAGCTGTTGACGAGGTTGAATATGCCTATGGCGAGTAAGGTCTAGATTGGGCATCGGTAGTTACGTTCTGTACAATGCATGTATTTAATCATTCACCATGACTATTTAACAGAAGGGAATAAATGTCCTGATTTTTTACCTTCCTTCAATCCTTTCACTAATCTTTGTATATCTACATCATGGTTAAAGACGCATTGCTCCCATCTTCTCTGTGTAGCTTCTACCCCAAGTCGATCTAGTAGCTCGGAAGCTTTGGTAGGCATATACGGTTCCATCAAGATTGCGCTGATCCTCAATGTCTCGTAGGCGTACACGATTGCCTTTGTGGGATTTTGTGATGCCCAAGGCTGTAATGTCGTGACCATCCTATTTGCCTGCTTGTCAGCTATCATCACCTTGAGTATAGTGACGGGTCGTCCATCGGAATTAGTATAGGTGGCGGGAGAGAGAGACATACGGTTGCAACAACCTCCAGTATCGATTCACAGGCTCTCGTTACAGCATATCCCTCCATATGACCTAACACCCTTTCTCTCAATCCATTCAATTTCTCCTCCACATCAGAATCTCGATCTCGTTCCTCAAACTTCCCCATCTTGCCGAGAACCTTTGGCGAAGAGATCCGACTCAACAGATTGCCCACTTGATCCGCCAATACCCTATATGAAACTGCGAGTTCTTCCTCCGAGTAATCTGCGTCGTCTGCTAATGAACCCCCGTTTCGCATCAGATACCACCTCACACCATCTACTCCCCATTTATCAAGTGCTTCAAGTGGATTGACGACGTTGCCTTTCGATTTCGACATTTTCGATTTCCCCATTGTCCAGTGAGCGTGGGCTAGGACTCTTGATGGGGGTTCCAAACCTGCAGACATGAGTAATGCGGGCCAGTGTAGGGCGTGGAATCTAGTATCAGTTTCTTGTTGTTTTGGTTCAGAATGTGGCGTACTTGACGATATCTTTTCCGATCACTTGGATATCACATGGCCAACCTGGTGTTGCGGAAGGGTAGCCAAGGACAGTGAGGTAATTCACAAGAGCATCGACCCAGACGTATATCGTCTGATCCGGGTCATTTGGAACTGCAACGCCCCATGATACTCGACTCTTCGGTCTGGATACTGAAAGATCCTCCAGACTATCGAGCGATCGTAGTAGGGTCTGACGATACGAATCAGGCCATACCGCTATATATCAGTCCCCTTTCAAAGCCTTGGACCTAGATAGACGTACATTCAGAACTCGATAACCAATCTTTTAAACGATCTTTATATCCCGTCAAGCGGAATTTCCAGTTTGTTTCCTCTTCCAAAAACACTTCATTCCCGGTCTCCGTAGCTACTACCCTCCCATCTTCTAATTTTGAGATTTGTGAAGGTGAATAGAAAGCTTCATCCGATATCGAATACCAGCCCGAATGGGTCCCTTTGTAGATATCTCCTGATTCGACCAATTTACCCTACCCATCAGCGCTTGCATGCAGAGAATGATGGAGGGGGCATACCCAGAAATGTTTGACGGCAGCATAATGACGTTCCTCTGAAGTTCTGATGAAACTTGTATTGCTCATTCCACTCTTCTCTGCCAAGTCCTATCATCAGTCTACTGCCAGTGGCGTGAACGTACCCTAAAGCGCTGAGATACACCATCACAAAATTCCAGCTCACTCTGCCCAGCAGCTTTGGCCGCTTGTTGAATCTTCATCCCATGCTCATCTGTTCCTGTATTGAATAATACCTGGCGGGATGGGTTGCGGAGACGAGCGAACCGGGCGAATGTATCGGTCAACACGAGGGTGTGGAGGTGGCCTACGTGTGGCGCTGACTATCAGCTCCTACATTCAGAACACTCCCAATACATACATGCGTTGACGTAAAAGATAGGGGTCGAAACGTAGAATGGTTTTGTGTCATCTGTAAATAGCGAGCTACTCGAAGCCGGGGCCGAGGTGCTATTCCAGCGCAGCGAACGGATGGTCCTCGATGCTGATTTCTGGCATACTGAGCATCTTGCCTGAATCGAGAATGGGTTAGCCGCCCTCATGTTGGTTATACACGACAGATCTACATACAGTTGAAGGTGCAGTAGATTCAGTTGAAATATCCTCGGCCATTTCCGGCGGAACACTTCATGCCCGACAGCCAGTCTGTTGCTTAGAGCAAAATTCGATATAGAAGGCATCTGCAACTGGATACATCAAGATTCTAGGCAGAGACAACGACATCAACTACCTCTAGCATCAATCTATCCCCGTCTTCGCTCGATAAAGGTCCATGACCTATTCCCCTTCCCTGAACCCAGGCATAGGCATCGTTGATGAGGCCATCTGTAATTGGGATATTGTGCTGTGCGAAAATACTGATTATACTAGCAACAGTAGCGATTGCTTGTCTACCTTCCGAAGATATATCCTATCGATTAGCTTCGCACAATTTGAAATCAGAGCCAAGAAGCTCACATCATTCTTATCACTGTATACGCCCTCTGCGTCAAAGCCCTCTCCACCTTCTCGCCTCTCTTCAGTAGTACCGCTCGAAACCCATACGAATCCGTTCAGACCAAGGATGATATCGACCCCGGTCGGTCCACAAGGAGGTGGAAGATGATGGAAATGAGATTTTAGACGTCTAATCAGGCGTGGCGGGAGGGTGAGGAGGTGTCCATTACGTAGCTACTAGATCAGCTAGGGTCCGGAAGGAAACGGAAACGAGAGACTGACCTTTCCGTATTTCAGTGATCGGGTATGTAGAGACATTGCTCCATCGCCCATGAGGGCTTGTACTTCTGCTACCAGCAACTGGACATCAGCTTGACCTGTACGTGTACAGCTGACTCACATCACCCTCGGCTAGAAATTCTCTCATCTTCAGTGCGTCCGATTCGATCTTTCGTCTCTAATGTCATTAGTGGAGTCATGTCCCCTCCAGAAGAAAGACATACCTGGATACCACCTGGCAAGTTGACACTCGACAACATTAAAATTGCATCCTGCCTCGCATTCGCATCGACCTTCCATCGGGATGGGCCGACTTCGACGATCCTTCCAATGACCAAATCTCCTACTTCAGGTGTATATCTATATATCAGCCATTTGTTCTAGAGGCTGACGCCATGAAGCGAGTACATACCTGGCCTTCAGAGCTCTGACTGAAATGAGTTTATTCACTTTCTCGATCGTCCCTGTTACACTCGATACTACAGAGTCATCCTCTACATATGTTCCATGTCCCCTGACAATTAGCAATGCATCACAACCCAGCAAAATGGCGCAGCGACGAACCTCATGAACTCCTTGGCGCTAGTGATGACCTCTCCAGGAGTAACCACACCTGCTAAACTTGACGGTCCACCCATATCGACATCATCAATATCCATCCCTTCTAATTCAGCGGGATGTTTTCGATGCGAAGAAGGCACTTCGTCCTGTGATGGGAATAATGCAGAGGTCGGGGGTCGGGTTGTTATCTTGAACATTCCGTTGTATGAGTGATGGTTGATGAGGATGGAGAAGAGTTGCAGGAATCTTGGTAAATTAGTTACAAATTGTGATATATATGTGTGGCCATGACAAGTGACGATTCCAGCGACTCTTTTACTTCTTGATATATCACCTACATATAGGATTAGTAAGCGAGTATGAGCGTCAAAGAGGGTCCAAAAGACTTGCTGGTGATGATCTGGGTGCATGGGTGAGCTTTCTCTGGATCTGCTCTGTACAGCATGACTGATTTGCCAGGTTCAAAGGGAACGAGGTGACCTTTGAGTCTTTCCCAGAGCGTGAGTCCCTACTAGTCGCATATCATGTTCACACGATCGCTGATACTATAGGTCTATCACATATGCTACAAGCAACTCACCCTTCACTTCGAGTCGAATCGCACGTCTTTCCAGCTTATCAAACCCGCGGCGAACTGGTACGTGACCAATTGCTGAAACGTGCTCACAAACAGCAAGCCGCAGTCCAAGCATTTATAGATTGGCTCACTGAACTCATTGTTCGACTGGAATGTGATCATGGAGAAGGTGGCGGAGCTGGGAAAGCCAAGATCGTACTGATGGGTCATTCGATGGGTGGGCTATTGATTGCGGATGCTGCAAAGGAAGTTGTCGATAGTGCCCGACCTGGGGATCCATTGTGGCCCAAGATCGTTGGGATCTTCGGTGAGTCAATCACGCATTCTCCTCGACGAGAACTGACTCATAGCTTTCGACACGCCTTACCTTGGCTTACACCCTCATACATTCAAACATCACCTCTCGCAGGCTGCTACATATTACGAGCAAGCTCGGTCTGTCGCTTCCGCCGCTACGATGTTATCCCCTCTAGCCGTCGGGCTTGGATTCGGTAAATGGGGGTCCGGGCCAAAGACGGAAGAGGCCGGACCATCAAGGTCATCTCCCAAGGGAAAGGGGAAGGAGGTGACGGAGGAACCGCCAACTACTGGATTACAATCATTCTGGTCAAAATCATCGACTCTCTACGGTCTTGGTGCTGTAGCTCTGGGAGCGGCAGCAGCGGGGACCGCGTATTATAGGAGGGAAGATTTCATGAATGGCTGGAAATGGGGTTTCGATCACATGACTTTTGTCAAGAATTTATGGGATGACGCAGCAATGAAAGAGCGACTGAATACGTTAGATAGACTGGGGAAAGAACGGAATGTCATGTTTTGGAAGTATGTCCACTCTTTTCCCTTGTGCTAACTTGACCTAGGGTTTGCTGAGCTGACGACAGTTTCTATACGCATTTACCTGCCACACCGCCCAAACAGACTCTAAGCCGCACATTCACCATTTTACCTGCAACGACGCATTCGACGTACAATCGCTGGCGACCTGCGAGCAATACACTGGCTACGGACGAGGTCGCAGCTCACATGGGGATGTTTGCACCCAAAACAAATGATGGATTCTACGATCTGGGTTTGGCCGTTGCTCGGCAAATCGGAGAACGTATCGAACAAGAGGGCGTGGGGAGATCGTCGACGGCGATGGACCAGGATTTTGTGTCACAAGAAATAGAGAAAGATGGCTGGAGAGAGGAGAAGGATGAAAAGGGACGTAGTGTCTGGGTAGAGACATGAGACTCTTCGGAACGGTTGTACTGCAATGCATATTGACACCTTACGGGTACCTGAAAGTAACATCCACGGCTCACCGCTTGAACTGATTTGACTGCTTCTATCTGGTCTTGATGATACCGCCTGAATTGTCAGCATCGATTCTCGTGCGGGGCACTTTCAAGGTGTGACATACTGTTGATGAGCTTTTGGACCTTTTTGGCGATGGCGGGGTTCTTCATGTGGTCCTGAAGGGCCTTCGGGTTTCCTTGAGCATCCTGTAGGATTTGTCGCCTGTTTCATGAGCTTGAGATCACGCGGAGGGGAGTATCGCTTACATGACGGGGTCAGACATGATTTCTGCGACTTCAGGATCCCTCATGGCTCTCTGATATGTCTGTTCATCGCTCTCGGTAGATCGCTCATTCTGGATCTCATACATGATCTTACTCATGTTGCTCTCCAATTCTCGAGTGTGCTGTCTCGTCAGTCACCGACGGAGCTGTTTTATGGGAAACATACCTGCTTGTCGACATCTGCTTCGGTACCCTTTTGCAGAGTCTCGAGGGCGGCAGTGTTGTCCTTCATACCCTGTTGAACAAGGGCTTTTCGAATGTAAGCCTTGATGAATGTTGGATCGATCTTGATGGCTGCCTCGGCATCCTTGAGGGCTTCAGGGAAAGCTAGTAGCTTGGTACTGTTTGTCAGCAGGGCTTTCAGGTAATCCTCGGGCAACTTACTAAGCACTAGCTCGGTTGTTGAGGGATCGAGGGTTATCAGGTTGTCGCTTGATAGCCTCAGTGTAGGATTTGACGGCACCAGCAAAGTCTCCAGCCTGATATCAGCCCCGTACATACTGACACTGATCGACTTACCTTGAAGAAAGCATTGCCCTCCTCCCTTGCAGCGTCGGCTTTGACGGGATCAATGTAGGCTTGCTTGTCTGCTTCGAGCTTTGCCTTTTCAGTCTCTCTTAGCTTGGTGAGGATATCGGGGGTTCGATGCTCGGTCAAGGACTTGTGAAAGAACTTGATCGCTTGCTCGAGATCGCCCAGTTTCTGGTGGGCTGACCCTATTCGGCCGAATGCCCTGTATGTCAGCTTCGCTTCTGGGCTGATCCGAATAGCTCACTTGGCAATGACCTTGTAGTCTGCTCGTAAATCTCGACCTTCCTCAACAGCCTTGTCACATGTCTCGATACATTTCTGGTAATCTCCCTGCTCGAAGTACACGGCTGGTGATCAGCTTTAGGTCCACTTCGGAAGCGAAGAGACTCACCACTTAGATTCGTCAAGAAAGCGACATCCTTGGGGTACAGCTCCCAAGCCTTCGAGTAATGCTCAATCGCCTCGTCGAATTTCCTTGCTTTGTAAGCAGTGTTTCCTTGAGCCTTCAATGCCTCGGCCTCCTTCTTTGCCTGTGCGTCGGCATCGTCGACTTCCATTGGTTCCTCCTTGGGTTCCACTTTGGGTTCGGGCTTCTTGGGTGCGGGAGCAGGTTTCGACGACTCGGCTTTGGGTTTACTGCTCGAGCCAGCAGCTTCTGATCCTGGCATACGCTGCATTCCTGGGGGCATCTCGTCGGACCCTTCTGGTCGTTCCATTGCGTCCTACATGTCAGCTCGTGGGGTCACGAGCAGTAAAAATGCTCACGATATCAATACCCATCATGACACCGAGAACAGTCAACATCCTTGGATCACCCATCATCTCTTGCAACCCTGCGGTTCCACCTGATGCCTGGAGCTGCTGGACCTTTGCTCGGAATTGTGGGTCGGCCATGAATCCCTTGGTCTTGGGGTTGCCCTCCAATTTCGCCATCATTCCAGGATCATTAAAGATCTTGCCTAATCCCATATCTCCACCTCCACCAGGACCGAACGGCGAGGACGAGTCACTGTCCATAGCTTTCTTGACCTCGGCCAAACCTTTCTTGCATGGCTCCGAGTTGGGTTCGGCTTGAAGACCAGCCTCGAAGGCCATGACGGCGTCGGGATATTGTCGCAGTCCGTGCAAAGCTGCTCCCTTTCGGGCGAATCCCTTGCCGAAAGTCGGGAGGATCTCGATACACTGCACATCAGCCCCATCCTGAGGACAGTAGCTTACCTTCTCGGCATCTTCTAGTGCACCTTCATAGTCCCTTGCACCGGATCTTGATGCTGATCGATTAGAGTAGAGAACATGGTTCGTGGGGTCTAGAGCGATTGCCTCGCCGTATAGCTTGGTAGCTTCTGGGTAATTCTTTGCAGAGAACTGAGCATTGGCCTGAGCCTTGAGAGCGTTTGCCTACTGGTTAGTCTCTATCTTGCTTCGCTGTACTGGACTCACGTCTGCCATATCTGATTGTAATTATAGAGGAGGTAATGAAAGTTGTCAGTTCGAGATGAGATTAATACGTCGAGGATTCTAGAACCGGGATTGGGGTCTCCACTTGAATATCACAAGTGACGTGGCATTCATCAATGGGGTTCAGGAATCGCGTCGCGTGAATTCATTTCCCTTTTCCGACGCGCTCATGTCGGTACCTCATTAATCGACTACTATCTACTCATCCCACTCCTCCAACCACCATGGCAGACTTTGCCGCTTCCCAGAGTGGCCCAATCCTCGCCGATGATCTCATGAGAGATAGATCTAGGCAATTCACCGAATTTCTAGATGATCAGGTGAGCTTATCATGACCGTTTCTAGGTCCAAGCTAAGTGATAGACCAAGCCCGACTACAATTACCGAGAATCGATCAAGCGGATGCTGGACATCGAGCAGGTCAGGCTCATTGTCAATCTGGATCATTTGAGAGATTATGATCGGTCGTACGCCGATGGGTAAGTTTGGATGAGGCTACACGCACAGAGCTGACGGACCAGACTACTTCTTCAGCCCATGTCGTATCTTCCCGCTTTCGATGCCGCGCTCTCCGACCTCGTCAAGACTCTGCATGATCCCACGAAACACAAAATCGGTGGTAACGAGTGTAAGTGCACCGTCAAATGCTTCAGCGAGCAGCTGACAGCTAGACTACGTCGGATTAAGAGGTTCATTCGGTCAGCAGCATTGCAACCCACGCACATTGAGAAGTCACCAGATCGGAAAGATGGTCAGCTTGGAGGGTATTGTGACCAGGTGTAAGCTTTCCCCGCCCTTGTGTAAGCGAGACCAGCTCAAGGTATAGGCTCTTTGGTCCGACCTAAAATGCTCAAATCAATCCACTACTGCGATGCTACCCAAAAATTCCACTCAAGAGCCTACCACGACGCCACCATTATCGCACCTTCGTCCACCATGACTGGATCTACCACGGTGATTCCCCAAGATGATGGAGCTGGACATCCCCTCTTGATGGAATACGGTCTATCGACATTTAGGGATAATCAGACCGTCAGCATCCAGGAGATGCCGGAACGTGCACCTGCTGGTCAGCTGCCGCGAGGTGTCGAGGTCGTTTTGGCGGATGACTTGGTGGACTGTTGCAAGCCTGGAGATAGGATTCAGCTCGTTGGTGTTTACAAGAGTTCAGGAGGTGGTCAGGGATCAAGGGGATTCCAGTGAGCTTTCTGGTCCTTTCTTCCACTCAAGCTGATCGACAGAACGTCAATAATCGCCAACAATGTCATTCTACTCTCGTCAAAGCAAGGTGGAGGAATCGCACAGACTCCATTGACAGACACCGATATTCGAAATATCAATAAATTAGCCAAGCGCCGCAACATTTTCGACCTCTTGTCACAATCTCTCGCCCCATCAATCTACGGATCAGACTATATCAAGCAGGCCATCTTACTACTCATGCTGGGAGGCGAGGAGAAAAACTTGAAAAATGGTGCCCATATCAGAGGAGATATCAATATTCTCATGGTCGGTGATCCTAGTACGGCCAAATCTCAAATGCTGCGATTTGTCTTGAACACTGCTCCACTGGCTATTGCGACTACGGGTCGAGGAAGTTCCGGTGTCGGTCTAACGGCCGCTGTCACCACGGACAAAGACACTGGTAAGCTTTTCGATCCTGTATATAATACGGAGCCGAGCTGACATACAGGCGAGAGACGGCTTGAAGCAGGTGCAATGGTTCTCGCCGACCGTGGTGTCGTGTGTATTGATGAATTCGACAAAATGTCGGAAGTGGATCGAGTTGCTATCCACGAAGTCATGGAGCAACAGACTGTCACTATTGCCAAGGCTGGTATTCATACCTCGCTCAATGCTCGGTGTAGTGTTGTCGCTGCGGCAAACCCTATCTACGGTCAAGTATGTCGAATGCGCTCGAGTGTCTGGTTTGAGCTGATCGTCAGTACGATGTCCACAAGGATCCCCACCGAAACATCGCCTTGCCCGACTCTCTGTTGTCTCGTTTCGATCTGCTCTTTGTCGTCACTGACGACACGGACGAGCAGCGAGACCGACAAATCTCGGAGCATGTCTTGAGAATGCACCGATACCTTCAGCCGGGTGTTGAGGAGGGTCGTCCAGCAGTAGAGAACCTCGAGCAGAACTTGGATGTCGGTGGCGATGAAGCGGAATCTCGAATTACCGAGACGCCTGTTTTCGAAAAGTTCAACCCTCTCCTCCATGGTGGTGTCACGACAATGGTCGGCAAAGGGGCCAACAAACGTCGCGAGGTACTCAGTATCGCTTTCGTCAAGAAATACATTCAATACACGAAATCAAGGTGTCATCCAGTCTTGACCAAGGGAGCAGCGGATCATATCGTCAATGTCTACTCTGGTCTACGTAATGACGATCTTGCCAGTAATCAAAAGAGAGTAAGTCGGATGATGTAGCTCAAGCTGATCGACAGACATCGCCATTGACGGCACGTACCCTCGAGACCCTCATTCGATTATCAACCGCCCATGCCAAGACTCGACTTTCAGCCAACGTCGACGTGCGTGATGCACGAGCTGCCGAGGCTCTACTCCGATTCGCACTATTCAAGGAAGTCTTGAAACCCGAAAAGAGAAAAAGGAGAAAGCTCAATACCGGTCAACACATGGAGGATGATACCGATGAAGAGGGAGAAGAGGATGATGCAGAGGAAGAGGAAGGTGGAAATGTCAATGAAGTCACTACTGCCGTCACTGCTTCCCAGCGTCAACGAGCCAAAGAAAAGGCTGCTCGACTGGAAAGACCTCCCACAACGACTCCTGGTCCGGGACCTTCAACTCAAGCTGCAGCAGCCAGGGATGACGACGATGACGACATGGAAGGTGCCGATGCTTTACTTGCCGAGGAACCTGAACCTGAACCCGAGCCCGAAACGGCAGGAGTAGCATTATCAGCCGAACGAATGGATCTGTTCCGAACGCGACTATCCACGGTTCTCGAGACAAGCGGGGCAGCAAATGACGGTTATGTCGATTTCGAGGAAATGCTACCACTCGTCAATGAGGGACTTGCGACTGACGATCTGTTTGGGTCGGCGGAAGCCAGGACGGCGGTAGGGAAAATGCATGATGACAATCAAATCATGTTTGCAGATGGAGTTGTTTACAAGACTGTTTAGGGGTTTTGGAGTTGGTAGTATTTGTATTCAATGTATGCTTGCACTTAGTCTGCTTTCGAGGTGCACATCTTGATTAGCGGAAGACGATGAGAGGAAGGCATTGGGCAATGCAGCTTCGAGGTGGACGAAGGACTGTGGATGAGGCGGAATAAGTGTGGAGGCAGTGCAGTATGTATGTCCGATGTCCGACGAAACAATGCATCTCCCACTACGTGACAAATATAGACTATAAGCTGATACCCAACGATTGACCTAGAAAGTGACATCCCTATCCTCAACGAGCAATGGCTCGAGCTTGGCCGATTTTTGGAAAAAGACGTATCGCTTGATAAACCATGGAAGCGACTTCTTAACCTGATGACCGGCATAAACACCAGTGGGGATCGAGAAGACCTGATCTAATTCCTCGAGCGTAAGGCGCTTCGTCTCGGGCACCCACAACGCAATCATCACGAAGGCTAGGCAGTTGAGGCCTGTAGGAGTCAGCGTCTATACATCGAAATGGAACGGGAGAGGGTGGAAGACAAATACACCTCCAAGTTGCCACTCAAAATAGTGCCACACTCGTCGTTGCATTCATCTTTTTCCCAGATCGACTTACCTCCGTAGAAGAAGAAGGATCCGGCTGGAGTGAAGGCTCGGAGCATCCTGGGGAAGGTGAGACCGAGGACGGAAGCCCAGAGGAAACACCATGAAGTGGCGAAACTCATTCCCTGTTCTCGCTGAACGAGCGGGAAGACCTCGGCGGAATACATGAATGGTACGGGTCCTTCACCGATCGAGTATGCGATTGTGAATAGGTAGACGAACAATGCGACGAGAGCGAGTCGGGTGGTCTCAGAAGTGATGTATAGACAACCACCTGCGACAAACAAGGTCCAAGCCATGTTTGGGAAAGTGGCGAGTAACAATGATCGTCGACCGAACGTATCGATAGTAAAGATTGCTGGAATGGCGAATAAAAAGTTGAGGGCACCGAAACCGATAGATGCATATAGAGCTTGATCAGTGTTGAAGCCAGACTCGACGAAAATGGTGGAAGAGTAGAAAGCCATGACTGGAGATAAGCTTAAGATCAAGAGGAGGTCAGAGGGGACCTACTGTTGATACCACACATTTGTTGGGCAATCATGACAACACCAGCAGCAAGCGTGGCTCGTCGACATCGAGGAATGGTAAACAACTCAGAGAATCGCGTAAAGTAGTTGACACCTTGAACGATCTTCAACTCTTCAGCAAACTGGACATGGGCGTAGTAGAGATCTCGAGCAGCCTGTAATTCGGTAGATCGCAGTTTCTTCATCGATGTCCAGGCCTCGGCAAGTCGATCTTTCTTCATATACCATCGAGGGGACTCGGGGCAGAAGTAGATACCAATAGCGAGGGGAAGGGCGGGGATGAAAGCGGATCCAAGCTGAAGTCGCCATGCAATTACTGGTACCTGTAATGAGCTGAATCCTGTAACAGAACTTGATTGACTTACATCCTTCACAACAGCGTTGGCGCAGGTACCGATAAAGATACCGAATGCGGTCCATAATTGCCAACCCATAACCAAAGCTCCACGTACTACAGCAGGAGAAAGCTCGGCAGCGTACATGGGGACAGTGGCAGCCTTGGCTCCCATTCCGATACCGAGGACAAGTCGAATGGCAAAGAGCTGATACCAGTTTTGGGAGAATGCGGATCCGATTGGAGTCAAGATGAGGATGATGGAGGTGATGAAGATCTCTCCTCGTCGACCGAACCAGTTGTTCAAGGGGTCAGATACCCAACACCCTGGTCTTGTCAGTGCAGCTCGATTGAAGAGGGTGGAAGTTCGTGACTTACCGATGAGGGCGGCACCGATGTAGGGAGCACCGTTGATAGCTCCGACTTTCCACTAGATCGTCAGCCTCACGTTTCTGGACGAGAACAAGTGACTCACCTCGTCGGCCTCTCCTCCGGGCTCTCCGACAGCAGTCGCAATACCGAACTCGGTAGGGAAAGACAAGTCTGATCATCAATCAACGTTAAGGGGCAACAAAACTTTAGACTCACTGGCACCGTTGGATCCGGTCTGATCCCATCCTTGAGTAGCAGCACCGATGGCGCACATGAGGACGGAGAAGTACAGCATCTTGGGATAAGCCCATTTATGAGAGTGTTCGTACCTAATGATCAGCGCCGCGCCCAAATAGTAGCTGGTAGTAACTTACGCTACGGCCTCCTTGTCATCCTGGCTCAATTCATCAATGAACTGATAATCGTGAGGTTTCTGCGCTAGCAGAGCTCCCTTTCTGAAGATTTCTGAATCGGCCTGAAGACCGTATTTATCGCAGAAAGCATCTGCCTCTGCAATGACTTGCTCCTTGGGCTGTCCGTGTAGGACGTTCTGGATCTTGGCAGAAGCGCTGATCATATCGCCACTGTCGGTCCTCTGAGCCTCGGGGTGGGCGATCCCCTTTTCGTGTCGATCATCTCTGAATGTATCTTTGACCTCGGCCATGTTGGTTGAATGTGTTTGAATATTGGAGGAGTGTGTCCTTCTATCGGTAAACACCTGTTTATATAGCCTGTTTCCATGACCCCAGGACAGCCACCCCCAAGCCTACGGGAGGGGCTTTTCGGAATCCCACACCCTTCCCTCATTGCGCAACACGATCCCCTCAAAGCCTCCAATCCCGTCATCGTTGCCTTCATTACTTGCCAAGCAAGCCCCTCAGATCATGGATCTGAAAGTTGGCGCTAATTGGAACATAAATAGAACGGCAACCGCTCGCGTTTTCTCTTGATTGGGCATTTCTGGAAGAGAGAATACAGATGTCGACCGCCCGTGGCTTGGCTACTCCCGCAACGATGAGACCGCATGACCTTTGTCTGTACCTTTTGGCTCTCGAAGTTGGGAATTTTGGGTTGGGAAGGGGCGTTATTGGCAATTCGTCGAAATTCATTGGTGATTGATGGTCCATCTATCGACTTGGCAGGACGATATAATCAATCGGCTCGGTCCGCCCCGATATCCAATCATGTCGAATGTGTGTATCCCTTGTTCGATGGGCTTTTCGGATCTGGTCGCAAAGAAGCATCTCAAGGGGGTGGCTGCGGGTGTGGCTGTGGTATTCGGGGACTCGCTTGCAAAGTATCAGGCTCCGCGAGATACAACTTGTCTTTTGCGTGAATCCCTACGCGTCCGACGACACCAAACATGCGCGTATGTCGTAACGGTTGCATAACAAACAATTTTCATGGTACAACTTTTCTCAAAACCCGATCTCGACAATCATCACTGCAGGAACCCAGTCTGTTTCCAATTCTGAGCCCATAGAGCCACAAGCTCGGCATCGATCGGTTTACAGCCCCCAATCGTAGGCGAAACCTTTGCCGTCTGCTCAATCTCAAAGTCCATATGTCCTCGCTCGCTCTCCTTTCCGATACGTCCCTGATAGAAACCCTTGAATCATCAGCTGTATCCTTTCTGATGTGACGGCTAGACTTACCAAGAGCTTATAGGTGGGATTACCCTGAACATCATTGTCACTTGCCGCAAGTTTCTGAAGCCATTCCCTTCGCTCGACCGCCTTGAAATCGATACCGCCCTGCTTTAGACCTTCGAGCACTGCGGACCAGGGAGCTGGTGCAGCATTCAGGACATGATATACAGTCGCGCTTGGTTCCGCTCTAGATAGCTGCGAGTACGAAGTGACGATTTCAGAGATGGCTTTACCGGCCAAGTCGACCGGAAGCCAATTTGGGCGTTCCTCAAGAATGGGTAGATGGCCGGTAGTGTTTGCTGAGCGGAACATCAAAGGCCAAGCCTCTGTTTCATTCCAAACTCCGCTTCTCAGTCAGCCTTGTCGTGGATGGTGGAGGGAAAGCTCACGTCTCGGTATCACCAGCCAGTTGACCGATCCTAAGTACACCCACTCGAGCTTTGGTCTCTGCTCCTGCCCGTTCCAAGATCTTCTCGACGACCCACTTGCTTCTCCCATAACCCATTCCGCCGGCCGTCACGGGGCTATCTGAGAATGTCTCGTGAACAACCGGATCTGATCGACCTTGAACGGTGCCCACACTTGACGAAAAGAAGAATGATGGCTTGATTTTTCTAGGCGAATTCAAAGCGAGATTAAGCAAATTGACAGCTCCACCGATATGTTCGTCAAATGACGCTAGGGATAGGACAAAGTTGACTGGCCAGGCGTTATGGATAATCGAGGTTGATTGTTGACGAAGTAACTCGTATTTATCTCCATCGAGACCGAGATCGGGCTTGTTGACATCGGCCGCGAACGAGACTACTTTCTTCATCGCTTCCGGATGGAGCTGTCGACGACGTTGTAGTAGCGATTCTTGGACACGGCGGAGAGATTCCTCATGAGATTTGGCTCGCGAGAGACAGATGACCATGGCGACATCACTACGCCGAGTGAGTTGATCGAGAATATGAGCTCCTAGAGATCCAGTCGCTCCAGTGAGAATGATAACTTCGCCAGTAGGACTAGCGGGTGGGATGAAGCCATTCAGATCCTCCTTGACCAACTTCGAGGCCCACTTGTCGACAAGAGATAACATGAGCTTGTGAGCTGCTTCCGGAGAGCCAGAATCCTCCGCCGAGGACGAGCCAGACTTGAGATCGAGTAGGTATTGGGCGAGCTGTGAGATTGACGCTTGTTCATAGACGATGTTCTGACCCAGCGAGGCGTTACCCAACTCAAGCGACTTGGAAATGACGTTCCGAACCCGAGTGGCTTGTAGTGAATCGACACCAAAGGCGAAAAGGTCGGTATCGCTACCCAGACCCGATACTGCTTTGTCTCCTAGAGCACCAAGAATCGCCTGTCGCAAGAAATCCTCCATCTCTACCTTATTGGTGATGACTCGTTTGGGCGCACCTGTGCCTCTCTCAAATCGCTCGTAGATCGCATCAATGAGACCCGCGAACTTTTTGTAACATGCTGGTCGCAAGATGGAGAGCTTGGTGGCAACGGGAATGTCGGTGCCATATGGCAGAATCTCGACCATCTCGGGTAAGATCCGAGAATGGGTGGGTGCGGCGGCGTTGGCTTCGGCGATGACTGGCCAGATAGCTTGGATATAGGCCTTCTTGTCTTTGCTCAATTCAGCACCGGCGTCGGAAGGAAGGATGAGAGCGCCAGTCTGTGGTTTGCCGTCTCCGAAAACGATACATTCCTGGACCAAAGGAGAGTTTCCACGCTAAATTCATTAGCTCTGTTTCTTTTGAGCGCTGACTGGTACTCACGATAGCCAGCTCGATAGGCACAGGATTGGTCTTCTCACCCAAAGTCTGAGTCAAAGTATCATCCAGTCGACCAATGTACTTGTACCAGCTCTTCTGTTCCGGATGTCGAAGGACCAAGTCTTTCGTACAATACGCTCCATCCTCTCTGTTTGACAAGATCTTGGCAGGCCATCCATCTAGGACGACTACCTCAAACGTATCTGATCCATGAGGGATAAGCTCCATGTATTGCTTGATGGGACCCTCGACTCGAAGCCAATTCCATCCTTTATCGGTGTCGAAATCTCGTCGTGAAGTCAAAAGTGCACCAGTCTCTGTTGTCGTTAGCGTGATCTGTCGGCGGCTATGGTCACGACTCACCGGTGGTACCGTATTGCGACATAATGTTTACTCCTGCAGCCACCAGTCGATCTCCAAGATCATCAGGAACCGCAGCTCCGGCAAATGAGACCGCTTCGAAAGAAGCCAGAGTCTCCACTCCTTCTTGCGTCTCTCCTAGAAGCTTGAGAACGTATGGTACGGCAAAGTGTTGAGCAGGGGGAGAAGGCGAATTGCGAATGACTCGGCAGATGTTGGCTGAAGTGAGGGGAAGATGTGGTGGCATCAGGGTGAATGCCTTGCCATGGTATAGACATCGGAATCTGGTGATTAGCTATGCGATCTCAGAAAGTAGACCTGCTTACATTGAGAAATGGCCGAAACCGTGGAATAAAGGTAAAGCGCTGAATCCAGTCTTTGGTAATGAAGTGGCCATATTGGCAATAAGTCCATAATGAGTGATGAAAACTGGTTTTGGGAATCCAGTCGATCCAGAAGAATGAAGAATCACACAAGTCCTTTTGGCCTCTTGCTCCGGCGTCAAGCGAGCGGCTACAGGCGGTATGGAGGTCTTGATATCCCTTACGCCTCCACTACCCCACAATGGGAACCTCTTCTCTGCCACTAATCCAACATCGATCCCTTCATTCTTTAGTAATGTCTGCGCTTCGCGAGCTGCAGTCTCGTACTTTGGACCATATATCAGATGAGTCGCTTTTGTTTGTTTGACAAGATGAGCGACTGCAGCGACCGAGTTGTTGATGGAGAGTAGAAGGGCGCAGAGACCTAGTTTGGCAAGTGCGATTTCTAGCAGTGATTCATCTACAGCAGTAGAGGTGAGAACAGCAATGACTTGCTCTTGGGGGATTTCGCCAGCGGAACAGGGAAGGGGCAGATCGAGGGAAGAATAATATGCTGCCAGTCTATCAACAGATCGGGAAAGATCCGAATATCTACATGTCAGCCCTGTCTTGGGTTTATAGCAAGGACGTACGTCAATGTCATGAGCTCTTCCCCGAACTCGGCCGCTCCCGTGTGTATTGCCCAGTCATCGGGTTGCGTTGCTGCCTGTCAGCACCTACAATCATTGACATCAGAAAGAACTCACTCGCTCGAAGCTTGACCAGCTCAGTCAATGACTTGGCATAGAACACTGGTGCTGGCATGCTTGTTGTGGTGATGTATAGGTATTGGTACGTGAATACAAGGCAAGATGATATGGACACAGACAGGTGGCCGGGCCGGTTATAAGTAACTTGATCAGGTGGATACAAGTGGATCCAGGTGGATGCAAGTGGGTGGGGAATGGCACGTGGCAAGTGGGTTTTAACTCAAGTGGCGGCCTGTTGTCAGACTGGTGCCGTCTTCGAGCCGAAGAAGCTTCGCGCACGGAAGTAGCACTGGAGAGAGAGTGAAGATCGGTATACCGCACACTTGGAACGGATGGGCACGAATCGGAAACGCAAAGAGACCACGAATTCGCTCAAACACCTTGATTACAATTCATTCATCTGACATGACTGACTACCTGACTAACAAACACCGCCTACGCAATCTGCTCAATGTGATCGGAAGATGCCTTCCTATCATCCATACCTTGAATCTTCTCGACATGCTCGAAATCGGCAAACTCTGAATATGATCAGCTCCCACACCTTCATCTGTGGGGCGAGACAACGTACGATCGGCTTTGGTATGTTTGAATCTCCTAGCTGGGATCCTGTGTTCAAAGAGTACATCAAGTTCACCAAAAGTGCGGTCCTAGTACCTCAGCTCACGAGAGAACAGTACTGATGTGTGACATACCTTGGTTTCGGGAAGTCTGAACCAGCACCAGATGAGTGAGAGGAGATTCGTGCCAGCGTAAAAGAATCCTGCGCCCAAAGGTCCCCAGCCCCAGCCGCCTGCTGCTTTTGGCTGGATCATTCGAGGAGTGACCGAGTTCGAGAAAATTCCAGTAAGATTGTAGACGAATCGACCGAGTGTGATGGTCTTGTACCTCAATCGACCACTTGGGACTTCGGCTACGATAGGGTAACAAGCTGGACCAACGGTAATCTATCAGTTAGTCTTGGGCCAATTAAGCTTCAGCTTCTCACTTACCATGTTGAAAAGAGTACAGATGACCAATACGACTCCGATACCCAGAGAAGCCCCCGAGACTTTTGTCTGAACAGCACCAAGAGCTCCGATAATGACGAGACAGATGAACATTGCGACAAGACCACCCATGTAGATTGTAGCTCGACCGTATCGGGCCAAGAGGAACCAACAGCAGACTCCACCGATGAGGTAGCAGCATGACAAAGCGATGTTGACGTTGAAAGCATTCTCTTCACTGAACCCAGCTTGTCGCAAGCTAACTGTCAGCTATATTTGTCGCAGTCTGTATGAAGAACTTACAAGGTGACTGCGAACCCTAAAATAGCATTACCACAGAGGATCTGGATAGCCCAGACAGCCATGTTGATTTCGGTTCTTCGAAGATTGGTGCCCTTGAAGCATTCAAGGAAACTGGCCCCAACGGTCTCGGCCCTCTCGAGCTGAGTAGTGTGTACGATAAGAGCGAGAGTCGCATCAATCTCGGCTTCGGAGGTCGCAGTCTGTTGTCTCAGCCTCTGTAAGGCTCTTCTGGCTTCTTCGATTTTGTCCCTCCTGACACATGACCAAGGTGAATCGGGAGCAAAGTAGGCGATGAGGAACAAGGGGACTGGCCAAACCCATTGGAGAGCGAAAGGGATTCGCCATGCTGTCAAATCAGTACGAGACATCGCTTGAAGGGGCGGACTCACCGAGATCACCCTGAACATCGATGACGGCTCTGACGACGGCGGAAGAAATGAGAATACCCATTCCCCAACACATGCATACCCAAGCAGTGACGTATGGTCTTAGGACTGTGGGTACTACTTCACTGGCGTAGGCGGTGGTCATTGTCTGGAAACTTCCCCAGCCGACTCCACACATGGCCATACCGAATGCGAGGACGGACAAAGATGGAGCAAAGAAAGTGGCGAAGATTGATGCGGCCATCCAGCATAGGAAACACATTGTTGTTTTTCGAGGACCAATCCTGTCACTGAGCCATCCACTGACCATCAATCCGAATAGTTGACCAACGACCGAAGAGTTGGATAGCCCAGATTGCCAGGATGCAGAGATTGCGTAACCACCGTTTCCATCGGGGATACCGAATCGACGTTGAAATTGACTTTGACCATAGAAAGAAGTGATGACGACAACCTGGTCTTAGCACTGTCCAGGATTATCCACATACATCATAGCCGTCCATGACCAAACATAAAGAGAGCGCGAATGCCCATGCGACAGCCTTCTTGTATCGCTTGAGAGCCTGCTTGATAGTCAGGCCATGTTCAGCGATATCGGCTTCTTGAGCTTTTCGAACCAGCTCAAGTCGTTCGGGTGTAGCTTGAGTGACATCCAATGTCTGATGCGCTGTAGTGACTTTGGACATTGCTGTTCGAGTCTTGTCTGTGTGTGGAGCGTTCGATCTTGCCCCCCGGGGTCCACCTTATATACTTCCAGACCCGCTTGTCCGCTTGTTGCTCATTTCACGATTTAAACGTGTATGACCGAGTGCGGGGTAGCCGAGTACGTATCAAGGCTCCTTACCACTTGGCGCACTTGCCTCCATACTGTTCGGCAGACATGACGCCGGGAACACATACATTCTCGGCGGTACTCTTGAACTGGCAATTCCCCGGATCTAGACGGTTACCGGCCGGTCGCCGGCTCCCCGGAAGATCATCATCTCGGTCTCTCTCTTGTATGCTATTTGCTCTACGGATACAAGCCACGCTACGATAAGATGTGCATAGCCATCTCGACCTCAGACAACTTCTCGGCGAGATACTGCTAGATCAGATACAATGGGCACTTCTCGGGCAGGTATTACCGATACTCCAGAAACGGTCAGGCGGGCCTGTGATCGATGTCACGAGCGGAAAGTCAAGGTATGTCCAAGTCCTTTCTGCTACAGCAGTAAGGCCGACATGGCGCTGATAGGAAGTGCGATGGTCAACATCCGTGTACGAGATGTTGCAGAAAGAAGGAAGGGTGTACATTCGATAAGCCTGTATTGCCCAAAGGGCCGACACCGAGGTAAGGCCGATATTCTATTCAAGGCTCGGGCTCCGTGACCACCCATGATCCGCTCACCCGCTGATCGTCAGACGGGAGAGACGAATAGAGGAACAAGGAAGAAGATACCATCCATATGGAGCTGGTACGAGTACGGCAGCCGACACCGCATCGCCAGCGGTCTTGAGGGGTCTCGAGGAATTTGTCGATGTCAGTACAGGACTTCCTGATGAAGGAGCGGAATGGGATCAGTCCATGCTGGATCCATTTGCGGATTGGACAGCCTTTCTAGCGAGTCGTCCATCTTCACGCCCCGGCTCCAGATCTCACTCGCGACCTACAAGTCGTCCTGGTAGTAGATTTGGGTCTCGCCCGTTGAGCCCAGTCAAGGCCGAATCACAATGGATGGTCGTCCGATCGCGTCCAGCAACTCCGACATCTCTCGTCATATCAGATTATCTCCAGCAGGGGCTAGTGCCCGAGCTCGATCCCATCTCATTTAGCCTCTCGGCTCCATTATTCGATGTCCCTTTCACCCCTCCAGAGGACATTTCGCCAATCCTGACTTTGACGCTTGAAACATTAGTCAAACCACAGCTCGATGTTTTCTTCGTTAGGATCTTCCCCATGATGCCGGTCTTTCCACCTTCATACACCTTCTCCAGGCTGTCTGATCCACACGCGATCCGATGCCCAGACTTTGTCGCCATGATCTTGTCAATGTCGGCCTTATCGTTAATCCACCCATTGATGAGCCATGAGATGGTTGAGAAGGTCGCAAGGGCCAAGAAAGCGAAAGTTTTGTTGGATGAGGCATGTAGGTTGATGGCGAGGTGGGATCATGGCTCTAAGGTCACGCTTGAAGCTATCATGGCAAATTATCTGATGTTTGGAACTTTGTTCGAGTTGGGACATACAGGACCAGCGAGGTTGAGGTTGAAAGAGGCTGTTCACCTTGGTGCGGAAATGTGTTTGGATAGAGTGGAGAGTTATCAGGGATTGGAACTGTATGAACGGAAAAGGCGTTTGAGGATGTACTGGGTATTGGCCGTCACTGAAAGGTATGTCTCCCCCGAGTGGGCTCGGCTGACTTGTAGGGCATATGCACTACAGCGTTCAGGCGGAGTGGTGTTTAACGGTAGCATCAAACGAATCACTCATATCGACCTGGACCCACCTTCAATCTCACTTCATTACCTCACCCAAATCTTTTCCTACCTCGACCAAGACATCATAACATGCTGGAACAATCAATGTCCCCGAGCTTCAAATCAAACATGCCACCATCTAACCCGAGATCGAGTCATTTTGATCCTCTCAGCACTCAATGGCTCCGCACCTGAAGTCTTTGGAGAGGGATCAGAGAACGACTTCAAGCAATTGACAGATAGTCAAAGGGCGGATTTGTTCATTACTTGGCAATGGGTAAAGAATCGGATATGGCGTCTGGCCGCTATTCACGGCTTGACGTCTGAGGACGATGCGCCGGAGTTAGGGGTTGGATACGTCGTTTCAGCAGCCATGACCACGGTTGCTATCTGTAGAAGATTACCTCTATCAGCAATGGAATCTCATGGGACTGGATTCGTGAGTCCACTCTAGTCCACCTACCTTCCATCTTATTCGACATGCTGACGACTAGCTGGAGAAATTGTACGATATAGGTTCAATATTGACAAATCTCCTTTCCTCTCCTTCGATGGCATTACAAGCTACGCTAGTCTCGACGATCCAATCGACCTCATGGAGCGATACCCTCGAGTCACTGTACTCGTTCTTGACTCTACATAGGGGAGGGACGAATGATTTCGCCTCACAATTGGCTCAGGCTATCAAGATTGCTGGATCTGTGAGGCTTTTGACAGGTGTATCATAGAGAAGATTAGTGTAGTTATAGATTGGTCATCGTACCTAGTTGTATGCCATACCATATGTACCAATTCATGCATGCTTGCTTGTATTGCAGAATTCTCAAAGTGACGAAAGTCCAGACTCCCGCGGGGCCTGGCGTCATCCCCGGATAGATCTACCGAACCGCCGATCGTCTCATGTCTGCTCTGCTTTACTTTCAGTCTACAACATACTTCACATTCAGCAGTAATTCGACTCGTCAACAACATTGGCTTTGCCTATAGACTCGAGTGAAATATTGGAGAGGAATCTATCCGACTTGATTTGCCGCGGTATGCTTGCCCACCTCGATCTACTACACTAAGTCTTGTGGTACATCTATCCCGAGGTCCGGCATACCTGTGCTTCGCCCCACAATTGTTCTCATTCGTCGAGCCTTCTATACTCAGGCCTGACATTGACTATCATCGAGCACCGCACTCGCCATGTCTTCGACAGCGACCCCTACTCCGACAACCACGACCGCCTCCCCGGCTCTGTCTGCGACTCATCACGTTGAATCAGGGGTCACTATACCTACTACCACTGTGGTTGGAATCGGAGCTGGGTTCGTATGGTACGTTTGGAGACTCGTAGACGGTAGGGATATAATCGCTAACATACTAGTTTCGCACTCACCCTCCTCGGCTGCCTTCTCCTCGTCCGATTCCTCAGATTAGCTCTACGTGCACGTCGCGAAGGTGTTCCAGTCCGTCAAGCATGGAATGATCAAGGTGGGTTCTTCGGCTGGTTACATGGCTTTGGAGGGGATAGAGAGACAGATAGGATAAGGCGTATAGAAGAGATTGAACGAAGTGGATATTGGGCCGGTGGTGGAGGATGGTATTCTAGTGAAATTTTACGGATGAGGTTATGGAATGAGATTAGGAGAGAGGGGATGAAAGTCAAAGATGATTTGGGGGAGAGGCCTGGGATGTGGGAAGTCGGTTTGGGGGATGACAAGCGGGAAGGTGAGAATCAGGAGGAAGAGAAGATGCTGGATACATTATATGTGAGTTGGACGCTGCTCGGACTTCCGTTCGCCGGTTGCGAAATCGGGATCTTGAGACAAGCACTGACGTTCAGCCATTATCAATCGGACCGACCCGTATACCATTCAAAGCCACTACAGCTCCGCCACCACCTACAATTCGTCTATCCCTCCTGATAGCCCTGCCGACAAGTGCAATATCCGCCAACCTGGTAGATGAAAATCTCCCAGAACTCGTAATTGGTTCAACAATACTTTCTCCTACATTACCCAAATCGCATCCGGCTGATGTGAGCTCACCGATGGGTTCGGGTAAGGAGAAAGAAGAGCTGGACATGGAAGTCGCTCATCTCGAGTATGAAAATGGAGAACGGTCAGGATGGATCAAGAAAGGGGATCGATGGGTAATTGAGGGTCTTGAGGATTGTATGGGTGGGGAAAGTGGGAGCTGAACTTGACTACCAATTTGTCACTGGGGTATATTGGGCATGTGTACTGTGAATGGTCATTGTCGAGTCTCGCATCTTGGGTAAATTCAGTGTATAATAGGAATTGTTAAAGAAGATGCATATTGAGTGGTGGTACAGTATGAATAGATTCTCGTGGAGAACGCTGGCGTAGTTGAGCAGATGTAGGTCCGGGAACTAAGCTTCGTCGCTCAACGCCACCACCCTGCCAATCTCGTTTTGATGCCATCCCAATTGTCCACAGCCGGCCTCACATCGAGGTGGAATGCCATGTTCAGCTTATTTTTCGGATCGGGTCGACCGGTATAGAAATCGATAACGTATCGGACATTCGTCCCGCATCGATCAATGAGCCAGTCATGTCGATCAAATGGGGGTGTATAACTTGATCATGAGCACTGACCTGAAAGGGATTAAGAGACTCACCCTAACGCAGTCATAATCCAAGCCTTTGGTGTCCTATCCTTTGGCCTACCGACAAAACTGACTAGCCTGGGTCCACCACATCTATCCGCCCCCAAACCTGCTTCCCACATTAGTACCTGTTCCCAAGCCTTCTCATTAACGGCATTATGGATCGGTACGATCGTCCTCATATCTCTAGCCTGGGGTTTATGGTTTTTACGCATCATGGCATTGAAGAATTGCTGTTCGGATGGATAGACCCATTTGCCATTTTCATCCTGATGTCCCCCATCATTCGACGAGTAGGTGGTACCAGATGGTTTATGTGGTAGAGCTGGTTCTGGAGAGCCTTGCTCGGGAGAAGAAGAAGCGCGTGGAATGGAAGATATCACTCGTTCATTTGATAAGCGAGATAAGAGTCCGGGACGTGATGATGAGGCTTCGGCATTGACGTTGACGCTGACTTTCGACGACGATTCGGGTGCCATGGGATGAGGAGTGGAGGAGTTGGCTGCTAACCAGGCAGATCGGGTGGTATGGTCAACGGGACATTGATCGGCTGATCCCGTTACTCCTGGATGCTGAGGTGGTAATTTTGATGATGACGCCTCAGCATTGGGCTGTGTAGTCGTTCCACTACTTGTGAATGGCCACATGATTACTTGGGTAGATTGATCAGCTGCAATTAGCCAGACTGATCTGAAATTACCAGTCTGCTCTAGGAACGGGACATTGCTTGTGTATCTAATGACACGTCATTAAAGCACCACCACCAGGACATCCATGCCAAGAAGCTGTACGTCACTCTGCCTGGGATGGGTGTGACCATTCACCGCTCACCAGCTGCAGCTAGGTTGTGCTGGAGTGCGAGTACTGCTGGAACGTGGTCCCGGGAACCAAGTACGTGTGCATGTAACCAATATCGTCATCTCATACTGCGTACGAGTACTGTAATTAAACAAAGAAGAAAAGGTACGACAACATGACGATCTGCGACGTCATTCAACCGGTTCAGGTATAGCCAATTCCCTTCTATATCTAGCCTAGATCCACCACCCTTCTTCCATCTACTATACTATACCTTGCTCTACTCTATTACAATCAATTACATCAATACAATCAACAATGACTGAACGAGCACACTACCCCTCGTATGTCCATCTACCCCCTCCTCCATCCCCACACTGACGATCAGTGGTGAACCAGGAACTACCGGCCGAGAGCCGTTTGAGGAGGGTCGAACTTCCGAGCCTGGATTGTACGATGGTCTCAGTGGTCAAGAAGGCGCTGGAGGGGCTGGTGGTCTAGCTACCGATGCTCACGGCGGTACCATCGCCAGGGATACCGGTGTCAGGGACGGAGAAGTCGTCGGTCTAGGTGGACCCAAGGATGTACGTCAACATATTTGAACCTCAACGCTTGTGCTGATGATCAGTCCGGTTTCTCTTCCTCCCACCGAGACACTGTTGGATCAGGACCTGGTGCTGATCTCGGTGCTGGTGCCGCTGGCGCTGGCCTCGGTGCTGGCAGCGCTCAGAACCAGAACTTTGGTGCTGAGCATTCCTCCGTAAGTTTTATTAGTCTTATTCAAGAGCATGCTGACATATAGGCTGTCCATGGCGACTCTTACGGATCGCGAGGTACCGGATTCGACAAGACTGGAAACCTCGACCAGGAGGCCCACATGTACGAGTCTACCGGCGCTGGAGGACCCACCACTGGTGGAGCCGCCAACACCGACAAGTTCGACACTGACCGATCGGGAGCTACTGGAAACTCGTATGGCGCTACCGACAGCTACCCCGACCTCCAACACACCGAAAGCAGGAAGGGAACTGGTGGTATCGGAGGTATCGTAAGTCTATCCCTTAGTACATGTGTCTTCCTCGTTCTGACAATGCAGCTCGGTACCAAGGACTCTGAGTTCACCGCCAACCCTAGCCGAACTGGCAAAGGTGCCTACACCGATGACGACGCTCGTTACAAGACCAACACCGATGGCCCCAGTGGTCACAGCGCCTTGACAGGTCGAGAGGGTACTACTGAGCACAACCCTGTCGCTCAGACAAAGGGCAACGAGCACGGAACCGGTGCCAACGAGCACGAGAAGAAGGGTCTAGTCGAGAAGGTCAAAGAGGTTTTCCACAAGTAGTTGCGAGGCAGATAGTGGGAGAAACTGAAGCAATACGAATATGATGAGTCACATGTATCCATAGCCTGTGCTTGGTTTGATGTGCTGTCCGTGTTTTCATTCTGCATTCTGAGCGAGTGAAAGGCATAGCGAGTAGTGGCGTGACGTCAAAACAAGGTTGTAACGGATTCCAGCGGATGAGTGCGTCATTCCGAGGCCGCATCCCCGCTGGAATCTGTTGGAGTCGCACCTGAACCCCTCTCCGTACAATACATGTCATTCAAGCGTCACCGTTTCTCTTCCTTTTGGTTTTGTCATTGGTAAACAAGAGAACACCTTGACGTGTTCTAGATAGCCAGCCACAGTGAGGCCGCAGTCGGCTCTAGAGGAGTACTAGCAACTTAGGATGTTGGAACACGTCAGCAGAATCGCCCTGAAGAAGAGA